>Ga0114994_10000495_pt1 | contig 26361 bp, 38 predicted proteins | sample ArcticOcean_MG_C_9_FD_87043 | JGI IMG/M metagenome (GOLD analysis project Ga0114994, IMG submission 87043) | Marine microbial communities from western Arctic Ocean - ArcticOcean_MG_CB2_152 | ecosystem: Environmental > Aquatic > Marine > Oceanic | place: Arctic Ocean: Canada Basin | collected...
AATTATATTTAAGTCTACGAAAACACACTCGGGCTTTCCTTTAGGGTCTACTTGCCATTTTTGAAATAACTTTTCTGCCTCTTCACAGGAAGAAATGCTTTCCAAAGAAAGAGTTATGTCTAACATAGAACATGCGTCCTCGAAGACTAGGTGGAATAAGTTCTCATCATCTACTAAAAGTATAGAGTTTATTATATCAGTCATTTTATTTTTACCTTTATCATTGTTCCTTGTTCTCTTCTCTCAACGAAAACAGGGAAAGTATGTTCTTGAAGTATCGCTACGGCTATGTTTAACCCTAAACCTGTTCCTGGCTCGGTTTGTCCGTCTTTCCGCAAGTACGGTTGAGAAAGCTTTTCAAAATCCTCTTGGGACATTCCCCTCCCATTATCAATTATGGCTAAATGCTCGTCGTCGACCATTGTGATCGCGACCATCTTGAACTCGGAATCATTGTATTTTAAACCGTTCCGTATCATATTGTCGATAGCAGTGCAAAAGAGGGACCTGTTAATGGATATCTCCGGAAGGATGTCTATTGCAACTTGATCGGTATATGCCGTTCGGCATAAATAATCTTCTAGTGCTTCGGATAAGTTGTAGTCTTCTTTTTCTAACTTTGTTCCGTCTTTCACTAAGTTCGTGAACTCTTTAACACCCTCGTATACCTTTTGGGTATGGGCTAATCCTTCTTGAATTAACTTGATCGGGGTTTCGATATTTAATTCTTTTATCTTTTCTGGCGTTAGTCTTCTCTTTAAGGAACGAATCCCTCGGGGCATATATATGTTTATTCCGGAATGCATGTCATGTCGTAAGATCTTCGCTGCATGTTCTAAATACTTGTTCTTCTTTAATAAATCTTTCTCTAAATTCTTTTGTACTGTTATGTCCGTGGCCACCTTTATGACTTGATGTACTTTGTTGTTTTTTGATCTTATTGGGGTGTACGTTGCATGTATCCAAACTGTAGCTCCACTTTTGGATACTCTCTCAAAATCGTCCACTATATAAGAACCCTCCCGGAGTCTATTCCAAAAATCGGAATATTCTGTGTTTCCGAAAACCTTGTCTGAAATAAGGTCTCTATGTTCCCGTCCTAACAACTCGTTCTCTTTATATCCCATGAATACACAAAAGTTCGGGTTAACCTCTAATATTCTTCCTGTTCTATCAAAAACTACAACAAGGTTTGAAAGGTTGATTGATCGGTACTTGTCCTGAAAAGACTTCTTATCTTTCATATGAAAATACCATATCTCCCAACCTAAAAACAAGGAACATGGTATGAATATTAAGGTTGAGAGAAAACCTAAGAATACAAGGTCGTAGCTTACCTCTAGGTAGCCACTTAAAGCTAATCCTTGTATAGTCGCATACTTTATAGTTGCAATCCCGCAAATAAAGGCGCATGCCTTTCCTCGTATTGAAAGTTTCATCTATTCTTGTACCATTCGAAGAGAAATTGAAAGAACTACTTCCTCTCCTATTAAAAGGGGTTTCATGTTCCTCCCTAAAATATTAAAGGGGATGTCTAAGGCTTCCTTGGGTATTGCTCCGGATAACTCAAAACAAAACTTTGATTTCCCTAATAGGTCTATACCTAAACTTGAATACTCTCCTTCTAACTCTACCTCGTGCTGCTTTCCTTTTATTTCTAAAGATCCCTTTAAAAGATACTTCTCGTAATATGCCTCTACAGAAGTGGAGCGGAACTTTATTTGCGGGTAACTCGCAACATCGAAAAAAGCAGGTCCTCGTAAATGATTGTCTCGTACTGTCAAAGAAGTGTATATTGAACCTACCTCTATGTCACACCAAAAATGTGCTTCTCTGAAACCTGTTAAGGGGTATGCATTTTCCATTCCTGCGTTAAAGGAGGTGAATCTTCCTTTAACCGAAGAAATTATTAAATGCTGTATACTGAACTCTATCTCCGAGACACTTGGGTCTATCTTGTATTCCATGCTTACCTCCTTATGTTCTTGCTGGGAAGGTTCCTGAAATACATATGTAATACTTCATCTCGGTTCCGTACTGGGATGGTACGGGGGGAAGTTTGGGTATGCAAAAAGTCTCTCTTCCGTCTCCTCCAAACTTCGTTCCCAAAAGGGCGAAAAGTTCAGGGTTCTCTATGATCTCTAACATTTTTCCGTCGCAAAGCATATATCCTTTCGGGCTATAATTAAAAGCGAATAAACAAACCTGACCTACATACATATTGAAACTCCTTGAATTATATTACTGCGTCCGGATAAAGAATCTAATGTAATATTAAATCTCTCTCTTTCGTTGTGTCTAAGTCTATTCTGAATAAGGTTCCGGTCCCTCCTTCTCTATTCTCTAGTTTCTCTGGCTCTATGAAAAATCCGTGGTCTTGTAATATTGCTACTGCGATGTTTAACTCTAATCCTTGAAGTCCTGTCGCATGGATGTCCTTGTAAAAAGGCTTGCAAAACTTGTAAAAATCCTCCCTCGATAACCCTACTCCATTATCTTCTATACAAAGTATGTAAGGGTTCTTCGGGTCTAGGTAAATCTTTACCTGTGGGCTCTTTGAATTGTTGTACTGCAATCCTCCCTTTACTAAGTTCTCTATCGCTATGCAAAATAATATTGGCTGTGCACTTATTGTTCTAAGTTCTGATATCTCTACTTTCTTGTAATATGCCTTCTTTAACATGAATCTCTCTAATTCCTCTCGGGCATCAAAGTCTTCCTTCTCTAATATAGGGTCCTCCTTTACTAAATTCGTAAAAGCATATACTCCCTGATAAACTCGTCGGGTGTAATCTAATCCCTCCTCTAAAAGTTTCATCGTGGACTCTAACTTGTACTTCTGTATTACTTCTAAAGGGAGCCTCTTCCTTAATGCTCTAACTGCTCGGGGTAAGTATGTGTTTATCCCTGAATGCATGTCATGACGGATTACCTTTGCGGTGTGCTCTAAAAAAACCTTCTTCTGTAATAAAGACTCCTTTGTACTGATCTGCTCGGATAAACTTAAATGTACCTTGTGGTACTCTAATAACCATCCGTCGTATCGGGGCTTGACTCCTGGCATGAAACCCTCTTCCTCTCTGTAATGGGTGGGCTTCTTTATTTTAGAATGAGGGCTTGATTCTTCCCCTCCTGTTATGAATACTGTTGTTTTGAATATGGATACTAAATGTAGCCTGTCAAAAGTCTGTATTACCTCTCCCTCTATTTGAGGGGTGTCCTCTAAAGCATAGAGGAACTTAGGGGCTATGTCGAATTGTAAATAGGACTCCCTATCATAAAAATCGGTTATGTCCCACCTTAATGAAAACCATTCTCCTTTTCGGGCTTGCATATATCCCTCCGCTTCTTCTTTAAGCCTAGAAGAAATCCCTGAAAAGATAATATTATCTTACAGGGCTAATAAGGGGTCTGTATAAACAATTCAGTGTTAAAGGAGCCTATAACTTCAACCAACTCCACGGAGTGTAATCCTTACCGTATTGCTCCATCCAGTACTTTTTATCACTCCAATATTTGTCCTTCATATTCTGGATCAGTTCGGAGACATTTCTACCACTGAAGGATATAGGTTGGTCCCGAAAGTCGGGTTTCCCGATATATTCAATCTCAATGAAAAGTGGTGCCCGTTTAATTAAGAATCTCTTGCTTTTCCAAGCAGGCGAACCCCATTTTTCCGCTGCGAAAAATCTTTCACTTGAGAGTCCCGGAATGTAAGGTTTTAGAGCTTTATAAAGAACTTGGAACTCCTTACCTGCACTGATAATCTCGTTCGCACTATCGTCAAGGCGAACAAGGAGTTCTCGCAATTCTGTTCCCACCTCTTTTAGTGTGCTCGGTGAGAATCCCTTCCAAGATATGCCATCTTCCTGGAAATCTGTATGCCCATAATTAAATATAGACTTCCAATCTGTTTCGCTAGTCATCGAACTAAACCCAGTTACTTCCCACTGGACATAGGATCGGTTGTTATTACTATGTTTCCCGTAAATTAGAGTAACTTCTACTTGCACGCCTTGCTTGTGATTAAAGGTGTACGAATACCCTGAAAGCAGGGTATTCGTCATCCAAGCCAAAGTATCGTCAAACTTGAAATTATTGGCTGCGAAGTCTTTCTTCATTTGAGCCATAAACTTATAGTATTGGGGGGGTAACTTCACCTCTGCTGAAAACTTTTTCCTTATTTCCCTGACTTCTTTAAGAAGTTCAGTTGCTGTTAATTTTCTTGACATTTTATTCCCCTTTTAAAAGTGTATAGGCTTATAAATACTATAAAATACCTATTGTCTCCACCTATTCTGCAGAATATCCCTTTATCCCCTTGAGAGAAATCTAACCCCTTTGAATATTTTACTTTCAAAAAATTACTGAGAACTATTTTTGGGGTTTTTGATTTTAAGAAAACCTTTTGAATCCGTTAAGGAAATTCAAGGTAGTTTTTGAGGCTTCTATTGGGGGTTTAAAGAAACCCTTTGAATATTTACTTTTAGATTTTCAATGCGTAACCGATACGGCTGAAACAGGGTCCCCGCACCGTGCGGGGACTTAGTCGGTCGGTTCTAGGTTTTTAGCTGGTCAAGGGCTTTACAGATACCATAGTATCAATCAAGGTATCTCGGAACCCAACACGTGGAGTGGGAGTAGAGGGAATAAAGTGCTCTCTTAGATGGGAGTACTCAGGAGACAATAGAGAGGCTGCTACTCCTTTAATGGGTAGTAGGGTTATCTTTTCAACCAAGAGGTCCTCAAGACCAACAGCAGAGTCCTTGTTCAAACCTTTTTGTAGTTTGAATTTGGTGGGGCTGAAGGAAACTTGTACATGCCCCCTTGGAATACCCCCCCATTCAGCAGCAATAACTACGGAGGGTTGGTCAGGAACTTTTTTATTTAGAGCAATGGACCTTAGTTCCTTTTTAAGATGCTCGAGGGCAGTATCTATTTCCGCTCTATATTTTGAGAGAAGAACAGCGACCCCAGCAGTTTGCTCAGGAGAGAACCCTTCACCCTTTGAAGCATCAACCAGTTCTTGGATATCATAGTCAGTAATTTTTTTCATAACATACACCTTTAAGTTTAGATTTAGATTTGAGAGGAGGTCCTAACCTTTCAGTAGGGACCCCCCCTTTACTAGGAGGAAGCCTTTACTCAGCGCAACCAGTATGGTAGTTGCCTTGCCCCCGAATGTTAATACAATCAGTACCAGCAGGGATCACACTTTCACACTTAGAGCATATGGAAGAGATAACGTTATCTTTCATAAGTTTCCAACCTTCTGGTTCCACTTCACGGAAGGCTTCCTCTTTAGGATCTTCTTTTGAGAACCCTTGTTCTATTTCCTCAATAACTTTTGCAGGAGTCAAGTCCTTTAGAGTTTGGGCATCAAGTTCAGCAGCGAGGATAGCAATCTTAGCGAAGCCAGCTACTTGGCAGGACCCAGAGAGAGGACACCCGTTACATTGTTTAGCATTTGAGGAGTATTCCCCGAAGCATTTATTACCCATAAGGGCTATTCTTTGCAGCCCCGTATCAGTAGAATACATTTCAAGGTCTTTTTCAGTTTGGGTAGGGAGCCATTCAACTCCTGCACTATTTGTCATAACTTCCTTGAGGGAAACAACTTCTTGAACTTCTTTGAGGGAAACAACTTCTTGAACTTCTTTGAGAGCAATAGAGTACCACCCTCGGGAAGAGGATTTCGTAGTGTTCGCTACGAAACAGGATTGGTATGCCTTCCACTCAAATCCGTTAGGAATTTTTTTGTATATATGAGAGGACATTACCTCTTGCACTCCAGCATCCTGTAATGCTTGGAGCATAGAGATAATATTTACCTCTATACTTTTGGTAGAGTCATACAGGCACAAGGAATCAGAGAGGGATTTATAGCAGCGCATTATTTACTCCATTGGGCTTAAAAGCCACTGGGTTATTTAGGTTACATATACATAAGGTTATTGGTGCTCAAAAACATACCGTTATACAGGGATTTAATTTAAGCCTTGATAGTTTTCTGCAAACTCGTTTAGCTTACAGAGTATAAGACCTTCGGCTACTTCTTCCACCCCGTTTATTGTTACCCACCAGCGAACCCCTCCTTGGGACTCCCGAATACTCGTAACGACTATATCTCCGAGAGTGATAGGACATAAACCTTTAAGGAGCTCTCCTCTTTCGGTTCTATCTTCCGAAAGCCCCCACCAAAGTTCAGAGAGATCTCTTGAGTATTCATACTTCTCTAGGAGAGCTTTCTCCTTAAGGAACTCTTGAACCTCACTAGAAGCAAGATAGGCTTTATGGGCTTCCCGTAGAACAACCACCTCGGAGGCATCCTCAAAGAGTCCTTCAAAAGTTTCTTCCTTTGAGTCGAACCCTACACTATAAGATCCACTGGAGTAGGTTTCCTCCTTCTCGTTTCCATTTGAATCATAATAGCCAACCGTATCCTCAACGGACTCTTCAAACAACATGATACCGAAGGAAGCGAAATCTCCTACGAGGGTAGGAGCGTTTTCAACTCCATACAGAAATTCCTGGAGGGGATTATCCGAGAAGAAGATCCCCTCAGCAATCTTTGCTTTGACTAAAGCGATTGCTTTGGCCAAAGCGATTTCACTATATTCGAGGTTTACATTCATTTTCTCTCCTTTTATTAGTTACATATACATAAGGTTTGAAAGGAAGAGAAACATACCCTACAAAGAACATATAACTCTAGCCTTATAAAGCCCTAGGATACCCCTTAAAGGCTTCCCCTTCTTATATCGGTATAAAGCCTAGCAACCTATTCAAAGACCCTCGTATAACCTAACAGGGAACCTCTTAGCCTTATAAAAAGAAAGGAGGTCCTAACCTTTCAGTAGGGACCTCCTTACAGGGAATAAACCCCTAGGATTTAATCTTCATCCTCTTCAAGTTCCATATCGAGAGAGTTAGAGTTTGGATCAGCTAGTCTCTTAGCCTCAAAGCGATTATCCTCATCCAACCCATCGAACCAGCATTCCATCGCCATGCCGAGCAAGTCCTTAGGCATCTTTCCCTTTTTCTCTGAGAGGATATCAATAGCATCCTCACAAATATCAACCAACCCTCGCATGGTTAGTTCGCAGATAATGTCCCCATCTTGGATACCTTTTCTTAGAGAGGTAGTACAGTTACCAAGCCCTGTCCAGAAAGTATCATCTACCTGAGCAACCAACTCCGGAAAGAGACCTTTAAGAACTACACTTTCATCACTCCAGTGCATATAGTGGGTTTCTACTTTCTTCCCCAAACGGTCAAGGATACTAGCATCCATAGGGTTAGCAGAAGTCATACGACCCCGAGCATCCCCAGAACCTACCGAGTTAGCAGTACATACAAACTGTGCAGTTCGACCAGTAATAGGGTCCCGGAACAAAGTTCTCATTTTACCGCTAGGAGTTTTAATTCGCCCAGAGATACTATCAGTTAAGATACGGAACCACTCAACCTGAGCACTATCCGCACGGTCTACATCCGACATAAGGATGAGAGGGGCACGGCAGATACCGTTCTTATCAGCGATACCCTCAGTTACTGCCTTATAAAGATCACCGATTTCCCAACCAGTACCTTCGGCTCCGATAGAGCGAATATAGAACTCAGGGGCGATATCTTTTCCCGGAACAAACTGGATCATATAGACCGGAGTTCGGGTTAAGTAGGAATAAGCATGAACCGCAGCATCCTTTCCCGTTCCTGGCATACCCCAGATAAATACGTTACGCCCATTTACTAGAGATCTTAATGCTCTAGAAAAGGCTTTCTTGGCTTTTCCCTTAGTAGGGAAACGGTATCCCGGAGGAAGAGGCAAACAATCACCTTCCGTCATATCGGCATTTACTTTCAGGGCATGTCCCCCGAACTTTACCTCGAGCTCTTCAGGAAGAGAAACAGGAGAACGACGAGTTCCCGCTTTCTCTTCCATCTTATCTAGAAGATCTTGAGAAACAAGACCGTGCCCAGGATGAGCCTCAAGATATTGGGTTGGAGTCATGTCATGGGCTTCCCGAACATGGTCCAGGAGAGAGTGGGACTTAAAGTCACAAACAGCACAGGCGACGCGATTATCAATAAAAGTAGAATTAGGCATAATAAACTCCTTAAAGTTATCAGTTACAAATACATAAGGTTTGGGGCTTCTAAAAACATACTCAAAAGGAAAACTTTATTTTTGTATCACCCCTATGCAACCAACCAATCCTTAGAGGCTTAGGACGCGGGGTAAATCCTAAGCCTCCTAGGATTTACCTAGCCGATACGACCATCAATCTTAGCTCTTTTTGCACGCTTAGGAAACATTATAGCTTCGAGCATTCCCAGTAACTTCTTAGGAAGTTCCTTTACATCAGGGATTTCAATATGGTTTTCAGGGAACTGGGTTTGAACCCCACGGCAATAAGACCCGATACCAACTCCGATAACCGTTATTCCTGCTTCTTTTGCGATACGGATTTGACGGTTAACTACTTTTGGATAATCTGCCGCACCATCCGTTAGAACTATTATTACACGGTGGGCTTCAGTTCGGTCCGATAATTCTTGCATCGCATATTGGATACCATCACTCAAAGGAGTAGAACCCGTTGCCGTTACAGTTGAGAAACGGTCCCGACATTTATTGAACCTCTCATCCCAGTTCTTGAAAAGGTCGATAGTAACAGCCTCAGAACGGTGGAATGTCCCATCCCCACTATAACCACAGGTACTATCCATTTCTCTTTGCTCTTCCCAAGTATCCGCTTGAACCCAGCGACCAGAACGGGGACCACAAACCATTACAGGGGCACCCAACTTATCGAGAGGTTCTGCAATAGCCATAGCACCCTGTGCAGCATATACTTGGTTCATACCGTTCATACTCCCACTTTGATCCACTACAACCCCTACAGCGAGAGTACAAGCCCCCTTATTTACTTTGTTCCAGTCAGGTCGGGTAGCCCGACGTCCCGACCGAAGTTCTACGGTACTATCTACCAAACGACGGTCGCTAAGGCCAGCTCCTTTACGAACCCCGTGCTGTACTTGGGGCTGACGGGCTACCAAGAACTTTGAACGGAGTTTCGTAGATATCGCAGCAACTTCTCTTTTTATGTTCGCCTGATATCTTTTCGCAATTGCCGTAGAACCCGTTCTGGCGACCCTTACTTGATCCTTTTCTGGAGCATAAGGTCTCCAATAACTTTCGTTACTTTTAAGGTCTCCCTTAGCACTTTCCTCAAAGTGCTCGGTAAATGCCTCGTTATGTCCTTTGAGGTCGAGGTCCTCTTCTTCAGCGTCCTCCATTTGACCCATTATGTTTTCGAGCATTTCTGCTAGGGCTTCCATTTGTTCCTTAGAGTCTAAGTCTAGGGTTTCATTTCCCCCAGCCGAAGCCTCTCCATCTTCGTTTTCAATATTCGGGGCTTCAAGATCCCTAAGATCCACTTCTTGGGTTTCTCCTTCGTCCCCTTCAGAACCATCGCCATCGTTCCCATCGCCCTTGGACTCTTCTCCTTCAGAACCTTCTTCTCCTTCAGAACCTTCTTCTCCCTCGGCATCACCCTCTCCGTCGGCATCACCTTTTCCTTCTTCACCGTCCCCTTCGTCTTCCTCTTCGCCCTCTCCGTCGGAACCTTCGCCGTCCCCTTCTTCTCCTTCAGAACCTTGTTCATCTTGTTCTTCTTGTTCTTCTTGTTCTTCAGAACCCTCGGTTTGATCTTCTTGTTCCTCAGAAGAAACTTCTTTTTCAGAGGTATCCGAGATCAGGGCAAGTTGGTTATTAAATGCGATAAGTTTCATTTCAAACTCCTTAATATTAGTTACATATACATAAGGCTTGAGGTCGGGTAAAACATACCCAACCTCCCTTTCTGTTTTCTTATTCACAAAGTTCCATTTCTAGTTCTTGAACCCCCGTTACCTTATCGGGTAATCCTGCCAAGGTTACAACAACGGTTCTTCCTTTGTAATCCCCTACCTTAAGAGTTGCCTTATCCCCGACTTTGAAGATAGGAGGCTTTTTACTCGTTACCTTTACACCCTCTCCTTCTTCCCCTTCATCGTCGTAGGCATCGGCTTGATCCACTTCTTGGGGGGGACCACCTTGGCCACCACTATTCTCCCCTTCCGGCTTTGGTTCTTCTTTCGCCGTTTTATTTGCATTTACCAAACAGGCGACTACATCCATCGCTAACCACATATGACCTAAGTCATCCGTAGCACTAAGGTTTATTGCCTTATGAAGTAAGTCTTTCAACTGGCCTGTAACTACAAAGTTAAACGCTTCCTCAGACCGTTCCTTATACCCTGCTAGGACTTTCTTAGTTAAAGGTGTCTTATACCCAAGCCCTAAGTCTCGGAACGTCCCACAGATAACTGAGAGTTCATCGTTAGTTCCCGTATTCCGGTGAGCGTTCGCTTCCCGACCTTGTTCTTCCATTCGAAGGACGAAGTCCTGTAGTTCCTCTAGCTTTCTTTTCATTCCTGGGAACTTTTCATTTCCTCTTCTCTCGATCCGGATATCCTCGATAATGTTTCCCCACATTAAAAGGGGTCCCGTTAATCTAGACCAATCCGGGATAAGGTCAAATCTCTCATAAAAGGGTACGAGGATCTCCTCGGCAGAGAGGTTCCGTTTACAGGACATGATAGAATGAAGGGCTTCATGATAAGCACCCCCTACCAAAGCCAACGCAGTTCCTCTGTTTATATCTCCCGGAGTAGATGCAATAGTTATCTGCTCTGGGACATAAGCGTAGTTTGCTCTGTCGAGCATCCCACGAATATCATATTCCGAGGGTTTTCGGTTTCGGTTTAACCTCAACCATTCACATATTGAAGACATGAAAGACCGAGCCGTCCAGTTGGCTCGGTTAGAAAAGTTTGATCCCTTACTTACAACGGGGACACTTTTATGACCCGCAGGGGTCAACACAGCGTCTACCGAGAGCTGATGGGTTCTAGCCCACTTCGCCCCATCAAGTTGGGAAATTTTGTTTGAACGAGCCATAATTATTCTCCTTATTATTAGTTACATATACATAAGGTTTGAAGTTCCTAAGAACATACTGTGTTGAATAAAAAAGGTCCCATAAAACCACTTGTGTAAGGGATGCCACACTTCACAAATAAATGCATCGCACTCGATACGGGAATTAAAGATAAAAGCTCCCCCGTATCCGATACGGCTTTGAAGTTCCCTTGATGGGGTATAAGGTACGTGACTTCCTTAAAACCCTCTGGTAGCTCTTCTGCAGTGTTTGGGGTATAGCTGTAGATTAAGTTTGGTTTCGATTTCTGAGTATAAGTAAAATACTCCTTTAATAGCTCAGAATGGTATTGATACTTTTGGGTATCTCCGTCAGTTCGTATCGGTTGCCGTCTTACTAGAGGTCCCCGATTTATCTCGTATTCATCATTTGTAGGGTTAGACCACAAACCTACAAATGATGCCCCGTCTTCCGACGGAACTATGAATACGACATACCCACCAGTCTTTAGGGTTTCTAGCCCCTTTTGAGTCAGGTTCATCTTAGGCTCCGTACGCAATCATACGGAGTTGAACTCTATATTTCCACGCCAACTCTTTAGCAAGAGTTGCTCGGGAAATCTTCTTTCCGGCTCGGGTTACTGTTCCAGCAGGGCGACGACGGAACTTACCATCTTTTGCCGCATCATCTCTAGTAGTCTTAGCAGACCAACCGAAACCCATCATCCACTCAGCGAGTTGAGTACCGTGAGCAGCATCGGCTTGAGAGAACCCGATCCCATTATCATGGTTCGTAGAGAAAGAAGCCTGCTCATCCGCAGTTTGCTTCTTCCAAATCGCCAATATGGCACGGAAAGCAGCGAGTTCGGCTTGGTCTCCTTTCAGGAAACCTTCAATCTTCAAGGTATTTTCACGAACTACATTCATCTCAGCTTTTGTTCTTCTAGTCATTTTAGCTCCTTTGGGCTTTAAAGCCACTGGGTTTTTCCGGTTACATATACATAAGGGTTGGTATATTCAAAAACATACCAACCCCTACCAGTTAAGAGCCTTTTTCTAACTTTTCTAGGTCCCAGAGCTGACCCTTTAGGATGTTTATTCCTGCCTCAAGGATCTTAGCCTTACGACAATCCCAAAGCCCAAGTTCTAGGAGACGCCATAGTTTTTGTTCTTGGGTCTTGATTTCTGCTTCAATTTGAATTTTAGTCATATCATTTCCTTTTTATCAGAGGGTTACATATACATAAGGCTTGAAGTTTTTGAAAACATACTCAAAAGGGAAGTTTCTTTGTAGAAAATCCACGGGGGATCTTCTTCTTACAGGATGCACCTACAGGGAACCATCCTTGAGAGTCTTCTACATCCTCGGTAGGGGTTTTCACATCCACTAGTCTGGCACCCGAAGTAAAGTGCACCCAATGTCTATTGGAAGATAATGGACGCCCACAAAAGTAGCACACTTCCCCATCCCAATCTTTCGGCTCTCGGCCATTAGAGCGGAAGGTAGTAACGGAAGGGGAGGGAATAGTTTTAGTCATAAGATTACTCCTTAAAATATAACAAGAAGAACTTTCAGGTTACATATACATAAGGGGGAGTTCATCTAGGAACATACTCTAAAATAAAAAAGGGCTAGGCTTTCACCTAACCCCAAAAACTGGGAAACCTCTTTGAAACCCTCATTCCTAAAGGTCTCCCGTTTTATTAGATCAGATTAAACCCATTACTGATCTTAAATGTAACCCATCTGTTATGTGGTAACAACTTTCCTACCAAGTTCTTAGCAACCGTACCTACTTGACGACGAGGAGCCTTAGCATTAGGGTCCTTAGAACCTTCAACAAGAGTCTCAGAATCAACACAAACCCCAGAGATATAAACTGAACCGATATCCGCAGGCTTCTTCTCCCCTACATAAACTCGACAGCTAGGTATAACTAGCGCATTTACTACAAGTGCCTCGTAATGGTCTTGTTTGGTATCGGACCCACTGGAATCATTGGAAGCATCTAGCTTAAGAAGCATTTCATCACGAGCAGCGATTACCATTTCGGCAGTTACTGGAACCAATAGCGCAGTTTTCTTACGAGAGTCATAACCCTCAGCACCCTCAGCAAGTTTGATGCAATCCGCATCAGTTAGATTAGAAAGAATCTCTTTAGACCCTTCTACCAGAGTACCATAATCGGTGATCTTTAGAGTATAGAGGCGAAGGTCGTCACCGAAGACTTGGCCACCCTTGACTTTTCCGGACTTCTTATAAGTAAAAGTTAGGGTTTTGCGACCGACTGCTCTTGAGAGAGCGAAGGCTTGTCCGATGGACTCGGCGTTTGCATTTGAAGTTAGTTTTGACATTTAAGTCTCCTTGGGGTTTAAACCCACAGTTTTAACTAAGAGCTTTTAGACTCCTTATTATTAGTTACCTATACATAAGGTTTTAGAGTTATAATAACATACCTGTAAATTGAAAATAAAAGGAGGAGTTACCAAGTCCCTTCCCTTATTACTTTCTTCATAGACACCTTGTGAGTCTTAGGAAGTTTCTTCGCACAGTGACTGCCTACGAAACTTCCCCATTCAACAGGGTCTTTCCCTTTTACTTCATTCCAAGGAATAGGAAGGAACCTCGTTTCCCCTAACTCGTTTATCCCTCGAGAGATAACGATTGTAGCCGTATCCCGATTTGGGATGCCTCGACCACAACATCGGCAGAAGACATCTGCGTTCAGCTGTCTTGGAGAGTATTCATTTAGAGTTGGCTTTTCTATTTTGAGGTTGAACATATCAGGCTCCTTATTATCGGTTACATAGACATAAGGCTAGGGAGTTATTAAAACATACCTAGAGCGAATCATTATTTAAGGCTGTTGATCCAGTTTTGGAACTTGTCGACAGCTGCCGTAGCTTCTATCATTTCGGGGTGGTCAGCGAACTGACCGAAGTCTTCAACTTCAGTGGCCATTTCAGAGAGGATGAATAACCACTGCCCACCAGAGGTAGCAGTTATAAATCTTTCGCCTCTTCCATCTGCCGACGAAGTTGAACCTATGATACGGGTAGAACCCCCGTGGATTTTCCAGCTCTTTTTCAGTAGGAAGTCTTCTTTTGGAAGACTTGTCCCAAAAGAAAGGTCACACCCAAGGGCTAGTGCCGCTGCTCTAGACTTTTCTTCTAAAAGTCTCACAGTAAGTGCGTTTCTATTTTGGTAAGCTGACATATCAAACTCCTTAGTATCGGTTACATATACATAAGGCTCAGGAGTTTTATAAACATACCTAGAGCGAATCTTCCTGAAAGAAAACCAAAAGAAAACCCCTAAATGAAAAGATTTTCATTTAGGGGTTTGTACTTTCGGGTAATTAAGCGAGGGTAATCTACCTCCAAATTCCCATACTCCCTTCAGTTGTAGGGCTAAACCTAGCTCGTTCCCAATCCCATTCGTAGAAGTCAGACCCATCTCGGAAATAGATAGAATTTTCATCGCCTATTGTATCTCCGTGAAAGTTCTCAAATTCTTCTTCATTGGAGCGTCCCTGCAAAACGGCATCCCAATCTTCAGCAATTTCCGCTGCTTCTTTCATAGAACGAACTTTTTTCCAGTCGCTAGCATTACCACCCCTAGAAGTGACAAGAGCCATTTGAGAGGCTGATTTATTTAGTTGGGCTTTAATCTCTCTAACTTCCCGTGCAATCTTAGCGATTTCTCTTTTATTTGACATTCTAGACTCCTTAAGTCTTTTTGGTTAAATCTAAACACCCTTTTCTATAAACTGTCTATTGAGGCTTCATATACATAGGGGTTGAGGGTTTCTAAAACATACTCCCCTAGTATTTAAGTGCTTATTCCCATTCCCAATCACTAGTTTGATCTAGTTCTCTTGGGAGGATACCTTTATCTGCCAGATAAGTAATCTCGGATACGTAATCTACAAAGTCTTCAAAGTCCTTGAACTTCCGATCTAGTACTCCTTTGAACATCCTCGTTGCTGAGTCACCCTGCCAGTCCGGAGGACCCTCCGAACCGAAACATTGTACAATGTTCGTTCCTCTTGGAAGATCAAAGTCAATCTGAATGTGGTGAATCACATCACCGAACTCAGAACCTCTATCTTTATTTCCTTTGTAGTTTAGTTCCCAATAAAAGTCACCGTGATCCCAACCCTCCTCGAGTTCATCGTAGAATTCATTTATATCCGGATGCCTTCGAGTGTTCCCTGAAGATTTATGTAACTCGGCTTTAATCTCTCTAACTTCCATTGCGAGTTTAGAGATTTCTCTTTTATTTGACATTTCTAGACTCCTAAGTCTTTTGTTCAGGTGATAGATATTATAGGCTTTCTATTTAGGGGATCACCCCTATGCAAACAACCAATCCTCAGAGGTCTTGGACGGGGGTTTTTTTAAAATGTACGGGTCGCTACGTTTCTTAAAAACCTTATGTATATGTAACTGATAACGTAGGGTGTTAAGATGGGGAATAAAAAAGGAGAGAAAGGAGAGAAGTTAGAGGATATGTTCGAAGAAATGTTTGGAACAGAAGCCGATAAAGAGAAACCTTCTGAAGAAAAGGAAGAAGAGTATGACTTTCCCCAAAAGGAAAGTCTAGACGACCCTACGGGATTGCCCTGCGACACCTGTGGAATAAAGGTCGCGACTTATTCTTCTCGTTACAAAGGACAGTGGTGTGTAAATTGCTGGTTTTAAAGTTTCCTATTGAGTATGTTTCCTATTGAGTATGTTTCCTAGCCTCGATAACCTTATGTCTATGTAACCTGATAAGGAGTTTGATATGACTAAAGTATTCTTAAACAATAAACTGAAGTTCGAAACCTCTCGAGACATAGGATCCCCTTACTGTCTTGAAGATGCCGTCCTCAAGATGGGCATCACCCTAAAGAAAGGGGATGTCGTTAAATGCGTAAAGAAGAACGGCTTAATAAATACTATACAGAAATAAGAGACTTCCCAAACCTCTCAAAGGAGATTAAAATGACTAATACAAATATATCAATCGGTAAACTAGATCTTGCTACTTGCCTGAACTTAAACCTCCCAAACCAAAAAGGCTGGGCTGCGGTTGAATGGATGCCTGAAAAAGGCCACTCAAGGGTTCTTGCTGTAGCAAGAACCAAAAAGGATTTGAAGGAACTCTTAAGGAGTCTATAAATCCCTCAGAATTAATACAAGGAGAAATAAAATGACTACACTCGAATTAACCAATAAACCCTCGGTGCTTGATTTCAAGGAGGTTGCTACTGCCACTCACAATGCTCTAGACCAACTTTCAGACTTTGGTATCTATCAGCAATCCACTAATGTCACAGTTAAAGGTGAAAAGGGGTTTGGATTATTCAGTACCTCTGGTTTCACGGTCACTATTGATACTACCTCCACTGCAATTGGTGATGAGAGGTTCAGACCTTATCTAATGCAAATAAGTGGTCAAGGTTTCACTTATAGATCAAATACTGTAGGGTCTGTTGTCACTGCTCATTACACTAGTGAATATACGGATCAACAGTGGAGAGAATATGTCGCCCTTACATTCTTTGAGCAGTGTAAAACTCTCAAAACAGAGTTAGCAATGCAGATTGGGAAAGCCTCTAAGAGATATGGTGGCAAACTGCAGGAACTGATCAATGCACTTCCAAAGTCCTCTGTAGAATTACTCGATGGTCGATACCTATGGAGTAACTTTTGGGTTGCAGTATCGAATGTAAAGATCCTTGACATTAGCGAACGTGCTCAGTGGTGTCTATCTAATCTCGTCGACCCCAAAAACCCAAGTATGATCTAATAAACATTTCAATCAGATAGAAACAAAGGAGAAATAAAATGAATAATGAAAGAGTAGTATGTAAAGGTCTAGCCTCCAAAGGGGCAACAATGATGAATGAACAAGCAATCTACAAAGGAGAATACTAATGACTAATACAAAAGATAACCCCTCTAAAGGTATCTTCGTAAGCCCATGGACTTATGAAGATGTAGACCTTTGCATTACAGATACTTCTGTAACTCTCACGGATAACCAGAAAGATGAATGTCTTCAAGATTTAATTGACTTTCTCTCTGAGTCTGTGGGTATGGAATACCTTCGAGAAATAGTAGCAAATAAAATTGAGTCCTGTAAAGAAGAATACCAGATTACAATTGAACTCAAAAATCCTGGGGTGTCTCAACCTCCTCGTATGCAGAAAATTGCAGGCGATATCGCTATCCTCTTCTCTGATTGGGGTACTCCTAAGGCAGTTCTAGTAGAATGTGGTGAAGAGGAAGAAGTCTCCTTCAAAGGAACGGCTCTTGTTGGTGAACCCTACTACAAGGAAGGACTCCGGGAGCATAAGATAGGGAGTGGAACTCTCAACATCAAATGGGGTGCGCTTAATATCTCGGTAAAGGTTCCAGAAGTCTGGATCTGAATTAAGTTTTCCTTTATGAGTATGTTTTCTAAAACCTCTAACCTTATGTATATGTAACTGATAATAAGGAGTAATAAAATGATTGCTATTGTAAGAGAAAACTATGTTTCCACTTTTGATGTCCTCAAGGACATATCGTTAATCGGGGCAACCCGTGCCATCCGAAAGGAAATGGGTTGGGACCTCGCTGAGTGTATCACTGCTGCTCGTATGCTTCTTGAAATGAAGTCCATTGACCTCGCACATTGTGAGGAGATCTAAAATGACTTTATGTGAAATCACCATCCAATACACTGACGGAGCAAAAGAAACAGTTGAGACTTATCTTGACTTGGACTTGTCAGTTGAGGCTCAAGTCCATGAATCCTTCAACCCTCTTTCTAAGGACTATCCACAGATCCTTAGTTTTAGGTGGCGGGAGATAAATGCACCTCCGTATGTATATAAACCTATATAGGTTGAGAGGTTTTTTTCACCTGAAATTACTTTTGATTTTTTGAGGTGTAAATTTCTGGGGCTATATAGCCCGTCTCAGAACTACCGCAGGTTTAGAAGAACCTGCAATTACCACCGTCTGCTAGCGCAGAAAGGGTAGGTGCACCCAAGAACCTACCTAAAACAGCCCATTATTGTAAAAATCAACCTAGTTAAATCCCTAGTTTAAACCTTATTACAACCCATAGCTTAAACCTTATTATAACCTATATGCTTATAACCCAAGATATATAGAGTCTTATCATAGTATAGTCCAAAGATCAACAGACTTTCTAGCCTTCCCTTTTTTCCGAAGAGCCTTCAGTTTTTTAAGAGTTTTAAATTCAGAGAGTTTAAGAGCTTTAGAGATAACCCATAGAGGAAGCCATACACCTTTAATATTTTTAGAGTTATATTCAGATTTATATTCAGAGGCTTTTTTAAGGCTTTTAATAACAGTACCATCTTTTAGATAGGATTCTTCTAGGTGAGTAACGAGGTATTGACCTTTCAGAGTAGCAGGTTCATGTCCGACTTTAAGAGCAGCTTTTTCAAGAGCAGTATTAAATTCTTTTTTAAGAAGTATTTCTTTTTCTTTTTTATCGGATGGAAGTTTAGGACCTTTAGAGCGAATTTGTTTTAGATGTTCCAACATTTCATTATTAGCATGGAAGCCCCTTATATCTTTTGCAGTAATATCGAAGTCTTTAAGATAGGCATTCACCTTAGAAGCAGATGTATTATCCAGGATACATTCATTAGGTTTTTTATTCCGAGTCAGTTTTTTAAGGAGGTCCACGAGTTGTTTATTTTTCACCGTTTTAGATTGTTCCACGCCAGACTTACCGATATAGGATAGAACAGCCTTAGAGTCTTTAAACTTGAGGTGTTTTTTCTGCCAGCCCGTAACCCCGAAGTGCCCATCTTTAGCAGAGGAGGGATTCCCGACCCTTTCATAAGTTTCATCAATAAGAGAAACAGCAAGAGCGACTTCTTGTTTTTCAGGGTTTTTAAGATCTTCCTTGAGTTGTTTTTTCAGTTTATCGAGGTTTTGTTTCACTTTTTCCATTTGCTCAGCTTTATCTTTATGTCTTTTATTTATTTCCTTTTCCGTATAGGTATAGATTTCAACCATGTCCCCATCTTTATTTTTAACTTTCTTTTTGGAGGAGGCATGTTTTTTGGAAGGGATAACACGAATAAGTTGGAACCGAGTTCTTATTTGTCTTTCTCTTTTCATATAAGATGGAGAGAAAGAAGCAAGTTTCATTTGAGCAGGAATTTTAGAACCGAACCAAAGATGTCGAAAGACAGTAACCCCGAAAGAGCAATCTGAGGGAAAATGGATACCCCCTTGGATTCTTGAGCGAGATATATCCCTTGCTAGATTCATAAAGATTTTACGATGTTGCGGATAAAGAGCACTTAGATAGGAGGCAATATAATAGCTTTGTATCGTATGGCCACTAGGATAAGAAGGAGTATTCCCTGTTTGAGTTTGGAACATAGGGAATTCAATCCCTGCATCTTCAGCATACTGGAAGGGACGAGCCCTATTATAGTGGTACTTAATTTTCATAATGGGAACGACAAGAGTTTCCATTATGCCCCTTAGTTCCATTTCCCTATCTTGTTGGATACCCAGTTCAGAAAGAAGAGCCAAGAATAAGACTAAGAAATCTTTATCCGCTTCTTTGATAAAGACGAGTTTATCTTTGAAGTCTTTTCTAGTCATTATTTCCAAGAGGTATTCAATTTCTTCCAGGGAGTCTTTATATCCTGGAGGAGGAAGTATAGGAAGGTTTACTTGGAATATAGGATCTGTTTCAGTCAATAGTAATTGTTCATGCGAAAAGGGAGCTTGTCCCACAAGGTTATAATACATTAGAGCCCACAATCTCCCCGAGTCACTTTTTCGGAGTATTGATTCAAGTAATACACCGAAATAATCTTAGCCCCGTACAAGTTATCAAATGTTGGAATATTTTTACGGAACATCGGTTCAAAAACAACTTTAAGTTTAGTACCATCCACAAAAGCAACCATAAAATCTTCCAGGGAATCTTCCCACTTAGACCAGCCTTTTTGGGACAGTTCCCTTTGCAGAAGTTTTTGGAAGGCATACAAAGCAGAGTTTAGTTCTCGAACATCAATACCCCGAAGATCCATCCTATATTGAGCATGAGGAGTTATCAAGATTTCTTTAAACCGAGATTTACCGAAGCCACTTTCAGATATAGGTCTATATATCTGATAGGCTTCAGCATTTGAGAGGTCATATCCTTCTTCCACGATTCCCAGGAACTTTTCTTTTTGCTTAGGGTTCGTAACTTTATCATCTATTCTTCGAAGAACATCACACGCAGAGTCCGAGATTCCAAGACCTGGACTAAGGTCTGATTGAAGGTAACGAGAAACAACAACCTTTACAGATGCTTTTTTAGTTCTTCCGTATTTCTTTGGTACAGACATATTAAAAATCCCCTATTATTAGATTTCACCAATAATAGGGGATTAAAAGATTATTGCGTAGAAGCCTTGAAAATAAGAGTGCTTCCACACTGGAGAATTATCTTCTTTATTATTTCAAACTTGCTTTAATTTGTTTAATTTCTCTTGCTAGTTTAGCGATTTCAGGAAGACTTTCAGAACCCCTTCTAGACCCCTTTAAAGATTTAACGAGCATTTCTTGCTCGGATAGAAGAATTTCTAGATAAGAGTCTTTGAAGTTTTTCGCATCTTCTTGTGCCTCCCGTATTTCCCCGTCTTCATAAGATTCCAACATTCCTTCTACAAACCTAGATGCATTAGCTAGGGTTTTCAACATAGTCTGCATTTCCCTTATAGGGTCTGCTGCCGAAGTTTTTTTGCGTGACATGATATTCTCCTTATTAGAATTAGTTTTCACAGCCTTGTAAATATATAAACAAAGTATTTAAATACACCCAGTGTTAATCTTCACCGTTATCTTCGAGCATAGTCATCATTTCTTCGAACGCTTCCTGCGCTTTTAAGTTATCCACGTTTTTCTGCTGTTTGTTTATCACGGATAGTTTAGAGGAAGGTACAAACTTACCCCTCCAAGCATTATATTTAGATTCTTCTTCCTCTTTAGTTCCGGCATTCTTCATATTCTCACGAGCATAGCACACAAGGCTCATTCTTTCAAAAGTTTCTTCACCCTCCTCATCAAACTCCGGGACACCTTCTGGAGGAAGTATTTTAGTATTCCCATGGTATTGGTGAATAGCAAATACCAGTATATCCCCTTCTCTGAGGTCGACACCGCATTTCCATTGTGGAAAACATACATAACCCCCAGCAAAAGGTTTATCAGGGTTTTCCAGTACTGTTATGTTCCCTAGCCCTCCGGAATAATCCCCCGCATCTTGATGGCATGCAGTTTGGAAGTTCTTATTTATAGTGATAGTTGTATACACCGAAGATCCAAGCGTCCAACCATTTTCTACGAGGTTATGTTTTTTTAAGAAGTCATATTGTCTTTGCCAGACTTTTGGAGCGAGAGTCTTGAACACTTCAGAAACTCTTTCAAAGTAAGGAGTTGCTTTCTCAACTTTCTCAGGGTGGCTTTTTGAATGCCCTGCACTTCTAGCGAAGGGGAACCTCAAACCTGGACCGAAGAACCCGCATTGCCCCGAGCGTACAAAATTAGCACGGCTAATTTTGGAAATAGACCCATCTTCTAGCAACTGAAAGGCTCTATTTCTTGCATTACCTTTAAAAACTGGGTCCCCATACTTAAACATAAACTGGGGTAACTTTTTGAAGTCCACAGGTCCAGAAGCTGTACCCCTATTATCCGTAGCTTCCCAACCATTTTTTAAGTTTTCGTACGCAGTCCTAGAAGTTTCATTGGGAATAGCCCCTTTACGAAAAGAGACGATCAACCTTTCTTCCCAATTATCCTCTGTAGAAAACATATCCAAAATACCTTTGGGTCCGTACACATCTGTATCTTCGCGGATAATAAGGGCAAGGTCTTCTTCCGTAACAAACTTACCTTTAAATTGCTTTTCCACTTCAGGGTCCGAATAAGAACCCTTTCCTGTTAGTTCTAATTTTCGTATTCCATCTTGTTCCCAAGACCAAAACTCTAATCCTTTTACTTCCTTTAACTCTGCACTTTCATGGGGCTTATCAAACATAAAGTCTCCTCTCTTTTAAATAGGTTTATTTGCTATTACCTTACCGAAATAAAACTAAACCCGTCTTCAGGGGTATATTTTCGTTACAAGAAGTATATTTTTATAGATAAACTATTTAGGGAATAGACCCCTAAAATCTTGGTACATAAACCTTTTCCATCTTGTTTGGAGTAATGTATGAATCTTGTAGATAGGTGGGGAGAATGTTATGAAGGTGTTCACCGTAAGACTTCCCCTGAAGAGTTTAAAAACTTATTTTGTGCTAACTGCCTGAATGCTTCCTGCACGAACTCAAAAGGTTCCGGAATGAGTTGGGTTCAAAGAATGTCTACCCAAGCCGACCGTTTGCTTAATAACCCTAGCTTTGCACATCAACAAGACCCTGAGTTTCAGAGAATAAGGAACCTTGACTTTAAAGATATGCTACACAGGGAAATATCTTTACAGATTTCTACTGCAAAAGGGGATTGGTCTGTTCCCTCTCCAATAGAAGTTTCTCTAGAGGCAGAAAAAATGACGGCTGCCTTAATGGGAAAACCCATGCCTCAAGGATTCTTGCAAAACCTTGACCCTGAACCCGAAGAAGAACCCACTCAAGACATGCCTTTGAAAAAAGAAGTTTCGTCTTGGGATGTAAAAGGAAGTGGGAAAAGGTTTTATACTGTTACTCTTTTAGAAGATAAGTCTTGGGAATGTGAGTGTCCTGCCTTTATTCATAAGGGAGAACACAAGCCCTGCAAGCATATAACCCAAATTCAAAAAAGTTATTTTGTAGAAGATATAGAGACGGATAAAACTGAACCCTTACCAGAACCTGTTAATACGGTTCCAGATAAAAGACCTCCTCCTATAACCTCTACACCCTCCTTAAACACCTCCCCACCACAAGGTGGGTATATTATAGGGGGAAGTGGACAACAAACCCCTGAGTCCCTTCCAGACCCTTGGGCAGCCCCAAAAGAAAGACCCTCCTCCGGAAACCTCCCAGTAGGAGGAACTTTTACTTTTGGTTCAAAGAAATAGAACTTCCAGTTATGATCGTTGGTTATAACTGCGGAGGGGAATACCCACATTAAGCAACTCAATTACAGTGGCACTATCAATAAAGGCTAGAAACTCATCTTCTTTCCCCCACGTAGTGTAATGCATTTGCTTACCTTTTAGATAAGGTCTTCGAATATATGCAATCCTTGCTAATTGGGAGCTTTCGGGCTTGGTTACATCAGTCACTTGAACCTGAACTATCGTGTAGCCCTTTTTAACCTTAGCTCTCAAAGTATCGTAAAACTTTACACTAGAGGACATCTTTTGGGATTGGCCTCCAGAAGGATTAAATCCTTTCCATTTCCCCCAACGGGTTTCATAGGAGTTATTCCCAGACACACCTCTCTTCTCCAAGTGATAAAACTTGTCTGACTTCCCCTCTTTGAAGCGAAGGAGTACGGATACTCCTTCGTATCGGTTGAAGACTTCAAAAGCATGCGAGAGAAAGATGTTAATATCAGTATCCATAATAAACTCCTTAGTATCGGTTACATATACATAAGGCTTGAAGTTTTTGAAAACATACTCCCTAGACCAAAAGGGGGTTGTTGAACGGTCCTTTGAAAGTAACTATAAAGGTGAAACCTTATTGGGAGTTTGAAATGAAAGAAGATAATATTAAGAAGTTTGGGGATAACGCCCCTTCAGCAAGACTTATTTGGGGAAACTCCATGAAAGTTTTAGAAGACTTAAAAGGAGAGGTTCAAGTTCAATCCATCGTAACGGAACTTCCTGTTTTTGGTATGGGAGACGAAAACCCTGCTAGTTGGCCGAGTTCTTACCACCACCCAATGTATGCTAATATATTGAAGATACCAACCGACTCTGGAGAATATACCTTTGGGTTAGAAGAATCTTTATCCCAGTATGTATCCCATGTTTCTACTCTTTTTCGTAGTTGCAAAGATTTACTCGCTAAGGATGGTACTCTTTGGTTTTCCTGTAGAGATAAGTATTCCACGGATAAACAATTAATGTTGATACCTTCCAAAATTGCAATCGCACTTCAAAATGAGGGTTGGATACTTAGGAATGATATTGTATGGAAATGGGATAACCCAAACCCTGAAAGTGCCAAAGATCGCCTCACTCGAACCCATGGGCACGTTTTCTTATTTGCCCACCCTGATAGTGAGGGTGCATATAAGTACAACCCTGACCCTATTCGGGAACCCCATGAAACTTTGGGAAGACCAGACCATTATTATAATAAAGAGGTTGAGGTTGCGGATGGTTTCATGAGGAGACCAAAGAAGTCGGATGCATACCACCCAATGGGAAGAAATAAAAGAGATGTTTGGGAAGTGAACCTTGGTTCTTACATGGGTAACTCTATATCTCCTTGGCCTTATGATTTAGTTAAACCTATGATCCTTGCAGGTACCGACGAGGGAGATACTGTGTTAGACCCTTTATCTGGAACAGCATTAACAGGTAAGGTTTGTTTAGACCATAACCGTAATTATATTGGTATTGATAACAGTATGGGGGTTCGTTCTGAAGCCATTGCACGGTTAGACGGTATTAAGCAAAGTCGTAAGGCGAAGCAACATGGGGATGAAGACCCTGTAAATGATTTATTCGGAGAATAATATGGACATGTTAAAAGAAATACTTAAAGAAGTTGCCTCCCATCCTGGAGCGTCAGAAATATTAGCAAGGGCGAACACAGGTGAGTTATCCGTTATGGATGCAGCACTTCAAATTCAAAACCTGATCGAAGGTACGGATTCTGCAACTTCTCTGGTAAAGAAAATGGATCATATAAATGAAATGGGAATAGACCCAGAAAAAATGATCTTTACGCACCCAAATGGAGAGGAAGGGCTTAATCCTTTATTTGAAGCCAAACTTGCAGAAAGACTCTCATTAGATGGGGACATCCCAGAGTTGAGGGTTGGAGCTTTACCAAAAGGTTCCCGTCCTGCTGTTCCCGTCCTAACTTATTCCACAGATCCCGTTGTTATCGGATTGCAGTTGAAGAAAGCCCAAGAGACGGTGGAGAAGGCTCTAGAAGATCAAGTTAAGGGGTATATTAAGGATTGTGAAAAGAAGCAGTATTTAACCTATCCTAACCCTCCTATAGACCTTCCTGGAATATATGAGTGTGGGAAAACCCCAGAGCTATTAAGGGTGGATAATATTCCATTGGCAGAAATATTAAGTGTGTCGGAGAAGGAAAGAAGAGAACTAATATTCTTATGTATTGGAACAACTCAAGGAAGAAGATCCTTAGTGCCTCCAATTTCCCGTATATTGGCAAAGAAGTTTTCAGACCACGGATTTAAGAACAGGGTCCTAACTTCGAATACAAGATATGAAAGTATGTGGAAAGTACAAACTTGGGGTTCTGAGGATATTTCGGATGGTTTTAACCCTCTTGTAAATGCAGCGAACTTTTTCTTTGAGGATTTCCTCAAAAATGTAGGTCAGGTAGAGGAACTTTATTTTGACCTTAGACCAATAAATGGGTATTCTGACCGTATCTTCGGTTGGAAATGCACTTTTCACTACTAAGGAGGTATTAAATGAGCACAATAGCACAAAAGGTTTCAACTATCTTAGAGGGACCAAGGTCGGGAACGCAAGTCATACTGACGAAAAACGAAAATGTATTGGAAGTAATGAAAGGGCTATCCCCTTTTGGCTTAACTTACTGTACGGGAGGTTATGTTGAAGTAGGGGGTCGGGTTTTTTGGGTTAAAGATATAAGTAGCCCTGTATTCAAAATAGACTACACCCTATCTGCTGTTTTTGAAGGAGAATTAACTCTTGAAGAAAAGGATAACTTCAAGTTATGGTCTAAAAATGCAAAGTGACCTTTACACCTACAATATAAAAGGAGGACCTCCTTTTATATTACAGTTGCCAGGAAATCCCAGTATAGAGCATGACGGAGGTGAGTCCACGGGACATGTATATTTCACACCTTTGGAGTTAAGCGAGGTTTCCAGTTATATTTTAGGGAACGGCTCGAAGGTTCAGTTTTGGCAAAGTACCAGACAATCTGAAGAACAAAAAGAAGAAAGGCAAAAACTACTTGGATTTCAAAAAGAAGATGCAGTATTCCCAACGCATAAGTGTCCTACTTGTGCGTGGTTTGACCCACTAACGAAGAACTATTGTGGCTTATCTGATTGGCCACTTGAGTCTATAGAAACCCTTATGTCCAAACCCCACCATATTCAGCACTCTAAGGAGTGCCCCTCCCCGAATTATTGGATAAGGGATACTATAAAGATTATAACAAAGTAATAGTATAGGGAGG
>Ga0114994_10000498_pt1 | contig 26289 bp, 11 predicted proteins | sample ArcticOcean_MG_C_9_FD_87043 | JGI IMG/M metagenome (GOLD analysis project Ga0114994, IMG submission 87043) | Marine microbial communities from western Arctic Ocean - ArcticOcean_MG_CB2_152 | ecosystem: Environmental > Aquatic > Marine > Oceanic | place: Arctic Ocean: Canada Basin | collected...
CGCTCGTCGACGCGGCGGCGGCGGCGCACGGGCTCGACGGGGCACAGCAGGATCGCCTGCTCGTGGCGTTGGCGGCGGCGGTGCTTGAGTAGAATTACTATAGTCAAAATTAGTAAGCGAAGTCCTGTGGCGATTGTGACCGGGCACTCGGAGCCGCCTCGTCGTCATCAGGCGGCGCCGCCGGCGGCGCGGCGGCGTCGTCCCCCACCTCCTCCTCGGCGTCGTCGCCGCGGTACCCGAGCGGCGCCTCGTTATAACCAGGCGCGCGCGGCGGATCGTCCGCCTCGGGCATTGGAGGAATAGTATCGTCCTCGTCGTCGTACCCCTCGACGTCGTCGGCGCCCGCCGTCCAGTCCAGGGGCCAGTTGCCGTTCCTGGCCAAGCGAATGCATTCCGCGTAGTCCCCGTCGACAATGGCCAGGGACATGGCGTCCAGTTGATTCGCCGCGTCCTTATGTTGCGCGAGCAAAGCTAGTTGCCGCGGCGTCCGGCCCTGCCCGCACTTGATGGTCGCGTCCGCGCCCGCCTCCAAAAGCGTGGCGATGGCCGCCCTGGCGCCAACCCGGGCCGCCGCGTGTAACGGCGTGATGCCGTCGCAGTCCCGCGCGTCCACGACGCTCCGCACGACGTCGCCGCCGCGCTCCGTCTCGAGGCGCGTCGCGAGGCACCGGACCACGTTGCCGTGGCCCCGGTGCGCCGCGTGCCACAGGGGGCCTCTTCCTCTGGCATCGCGTATAGATGCGTCCGCGCCCGCATCTAACAATAAAGCACACGCGTCCGCGTCGCCCGAGGCCACTAGAACACATAAGGGTGTGGCCTTTACCACCCCATGCCTGACGTTCACATCAAACCCGTCGCCGGCGTGGGCCACCAGCGCTCTTAATGTTGCCAGGTCCGGCGCGGCGCACGACTTCCACAACGCCGTCTCCGGCGACGACGCGCTGACGGGCGCCAGCGCGTCCGCGCCGGCCGCCAGCAGGCGGTCCACGGCGTCCGCGTCTCTTAACCGGACCGCCAGCACCAAGGCCCGGCCCAGCAGGGACCGGTCCGTGGCGGACAAGGCGTCGTCGTACGAAGGGGTTGTCGGTTGTGTTGATGGCGGCGGCGGCGGCGTTGTGCTATTGCCTCTTTCAAAGGCGGCGGCCAGGCGCGCGATGCGGCTCTGGCGGGACGGTGTCGCCGGCGTCGCATTCCCGGCCTCGTCGTCCGAGACCTGGCGCGGCTCGGTGCCTTCGCTCTCCGAGTCCCGGGCGTCCTCGTCGAGCGCCGCCTTCACGGCCTTGCGCTGGGCGCGGTAGTCCGCCCGGTCGCAAGCTGCTGCCACCGTTCGGAGATCGGCCTTTAAGGCTTCGTGGTCGAAGCAGGCCCTTTCTAAGGCCGTTCGTCCTCGAGCATCAGTTGCAGTCACATCAGCACCAGCAGCAACTAACGCATGCGCCACGCGGACGTGCCCGTGCGAGAGCGCCGTCATCAAAGCGGTAGACCCGTCCCGCGCCACCTGGTCCACGTCAAAAATGGCGTTGTGCTGGTCCAGAAACACGCGCACGGCCGCGAGGTCGCCCGACTCGACCGCCACTAAAAACGGCGTCGTCGGCTCGGGGTCCACCTCCTCCATGACCACGGTCTCGTTGTCCGCGACCCGGCAGTCGCCCCGCGGGAGCACGTCCCCGCCCGCTCTCGCGCGCGCCACGGGCGCGCACGGCGCCAGGGGCTCGACGCCTCTCACTAACAGCAATTCAGCTAGAGCATGCCGCCGCCGCGCAACCGCCACCCGTAACAAAGGCGCGGCGTCGTTCTCCCGCGGCCGCACGTTCGGATCCGAAGCCAACAACCTTTCCGCGGCCTGTAATTGCCGAGCTTTCGCCGCGGCGCCCAGGGCCTGCAAGACTTCGGGCCCGACTCTATCTGGTCGAGCCGGCGAGACCAGTGCGGACGTGGCGGGCGCGGCCGAATTCTCGGGGATCGTCGTGGTTTCGGGGACCTGGCCCGCACCTAACGCAATCGCGGCGTCCACGACATCTCCCCTTCCAGCCGCCGCCGCCCGCGTCAGCACCGTGTCGCCCTCGCGCGTCGAGGACGAGATGGGAAAGCAGCCCCGCGCCACCAGCCGCAATGCTTTGTCGAAGTCGCCGTCCCGCACCGCGCGCCGCATCGCGTCCAGCCGCCGCGCGGCCGAGGCGGCCCCGATGACGCACGCGTCCCTTGCTGTGCGACCCGCGTCGTCCGTTGCTTCACTATCTGCGCCCGCGCCTAGTAAAAGAGATGCCACGGCGCCGTCGTCCGCTCTAGCTGCTCGATGTAACGGCCTTTGGCCCTTGGCGTCCTCCGCCGCTAGTAAAGCCTTCCGCGCCGCCTCGTCGCCCGCATGTAAAGCAACTAACGTAGCGGCAGCATCGTACGCGCCTAAAGCGCACGCGACGTGCAGCGGCGTCCGCTTGCCACCGTCGCGGGCAAAGGCCCCGGCGTCCTGTGAGGTCCCCGTGGCGCACTCGCGGCGCCAGGCGCGCACCAGGGTCGCCAGGGCGTCCACCGCGTCCGCCGCGGCGGCGGCGTGCAGCGGTGAGACGTCACTGCCCTGGGCGGCGTTGTGCACCGCTCGCCGTAACGCCTGTGCTGCTCTAGGTGTGCCGTCTAAGAGCACGCCCAACGCCCGCGGCCCGCGCGGCCTCGGGGCCGCCGCCGCTCGAGATAAAGCCGACAATCTAGGAGGCTCGGCGGCGCGCGGGTCGCCGATTAAGTCCGAGGTCGTGGCACCGGCACTCCTCGCGGCCCAGAGCGCCGTGGCGTAGTAGTCCCGCTGCTCCTTTGCCGTGGGCGGCACGACCTCGTCCTCAGACTCGTCGCCTCTCATTTTCTTCTGCGCTACAGACAGCTCACTTAAGAAGCTCGAGTTGGGCTTTTCATCGGCCGTCGGTAAACCAGTAGTAGCACAGGCTGCGTCGGCGCCCGCGTCCAGGGCCAATCGTAGTAACTCGTCGTTGCCGACGTCCACGGCTAAGGCCGCCAAGGCCGCGGCGGCCTTGCCGTCCGCCGCGGGCCGGCAGCCCCTCCTAAACAACGCCGCCGCCGCGTAGGCCCGCCGGCCTGCAGCCGCGGCATCCAAGGCCGCCGCGGCCACGGCCGGCGGCGGCGCGCCGCCCGGGTAGGCGTCGCAAATGACATCTACGCCCTCCGCGTCACCCAATTTCGCCGCCTTCTCCAAGGCGCGCGGCCCGGCGCCATGTTCTAAAGAGAAGGCTCCCGATGCCACTAAGTCTGAGACCTTTCTAAAATCGCCACAGTTCACCGCGAACCGCAACGCTAACAAGCGATTGGCACAAGCGGCGGCCCGGTCCCCAAAGGGTCGGCCCAGATCGTCGCCGCCACCGGACCCAATGGACCGGATGCGCATGGGGTCCGGGGCGGCCCTTTCGGGCGCCTCGGGGCCGGCCACAATGACCTCCACGTCACTTTCCGTCGTCACTCCGCACCCGTCCAAAGGCGTGCGACCCCTTAAATCGCGGGCGAAGGACGGCGCGCCCGCTCTTAATAAGACCGCCACGGCCGCCGGATGTGCTCTACATGCCGCGTGGTGTAACGCGGTGCGCCCGCCGTCGGCGTGCGGCGCTCTCGCAAGTTCCGCGCCGGCCTCGCACAATCTCCGTGTAACTTGAGCGCGGCCGAACCTTGCTGCTAACGCGAGCGCCGTCCGGTCCCGCCCGTCGGCCGGCGCGTCGGGCCCGGCCCCGGCTCTTAATAGAGCCTTGACGGCCACGATGCGCCCGGCGACGCAGGCCTCGCCCAGCGCCGTGGCGACGCGCGCGGGCGCGCCCGTCTTCCGGTTGGCCTTCAGGTTGTGCCGCCGATCTAAGTCGACGGACGCGGCGCGCACCAACAGGGCCTCTAATACCGCATCGGCATGCGGGGCTTCACACGTCGAGTGGTCCGCCGGCTTGCCGTCACTTACAAGATCCTTCGAAGCTAGTTTCGAGTGGGACGAAGCGACCAACTCCGACAGCGTCTTGGTCGGCCCCTTCTTCTGGGGAGTGGTGGGCGTCGAGTCGGGCGACGCCATGCCCAGGTAGTCGGCCGTGTCTGCCGGGGGCCACTCGCCCGACGCTAAGAGAAGAGGCGTCCGCCCCGCGGCGTCCACTGCCTCGGGGTCCGCGCCGCGTTCCAACAACAAAGCGGCCGCCTCGCGCCGCCGCCGCGCGCCCCCGATGAACAGAATGGACTCCATGGACCCGCAGACGACGTGCAACGCCGTCTCGCGCCGTAACCCGTCAGCGGCCGTGGCGTCGGCGCCGGCGTCCAGCAGTAGTTCCGCCAGGGACCGGTCCTGGGCGTCGCCCCGCCGTTTCGCGGACGCGTCGATGAGAGCCCCCGATCGAGCTGCCGCTAACAGCGCCGTTTCTCTACTAGCATCCCTTCCATTAGCGTCGGCCCCCGCGTCTAGTAACCGCGCAGCGCCGGTGGCATTTCCTAAGGTACACGCCACAATTAATGCGGTTCTCGCGCCGTCATCTGCGGAAGTGGGCTCGTCCACGTCGTAGTTCCCTCTGGCAACATACCTCAAAACTAGATTGTCGTCGCCGTTCGCCACCGCGGCCCGGAAGCGGCCCAAGGTCCTAGCGATGGGCGCTGCGGTTTCCAGTATTGTAGGTAAGGGAGGTCCTGGAGATTTTATAACTTCCTCGTCCTCCTCGAGTTGGGCCCGCTCGGCATCCGACGCCGAGGCCCCGAAGCGTAGTAAAGCGCCCACCGCGCCTCTAGCGCCGGCGGCCGTGGCGACCCTTAAAGCCGTCTGACCGGCCGCGTCCCTCTCATCGACGTCCAGCATCTGATCGAGTAAGTCGCCGGCGGCCGTCGCCGTCGAGGACGCCCGTCGTCCCAAGGATAAAAGGAGCTCCACGTTCTCGGCCCGGTCGGCCTCGGCCGCGTAGAATAAAGCGGTGCGGCCGCGCGCGTCCCTTCTTCTTAAGTCAGCGCGGGCACAAGTGGCCGCGGACCGCCTTCGACCTCTCATATTTTTCAAACCCGAATCAGCAGCTAAATCCGGCGCCCCTAGTAAAGTCCGTAGCACCGACGACGCCTCCGGCAGCGCCGCCGCCAGCATGAGTACGGTGGCTTCATCATCACCATGAGCGAAGTCCGCCGGCACCTTGGGGAACGCGAGCATGCGCGCCACCAGGCGGTGGTCCCGGGCGTCCGCCGCCGCCAGGCTCAAGGGGGACCGGCCGATGGCGTCCACGGCCAGCGGGTCCGCGCCGTGCTCCAGCAACAGATCCGCCACTCTCCGGGTGGCCGCTTGGCGCACGGGGTCCGCCCGGCACGCGGCCGAAGCTTCGGCCGCTCTGACTAATGCCGTGCACCCTTTGACGTCGATCGCGTCCACGCTACAGCGGCCCGTGGCCAACAACGCCGAGGCGAGTTGGATGTCGCCTCGAGCGGCGCAGGCCATCAACGGCGTTCTCCGTTCCACGCCATGATCGGCGTGGTTCACGTCCGCACCCAATGTGAGCCACAGGTCCGCGCCGGCGCCGTCGCCGGCGTCGCAGCACCGCAAGAGGGCCGAGTTCCCTTTAAAAGTGGAAGAAGTAGCACACACGTCCGCCGGGAAGTTCGCCAATGCTGCGCCGGCGGTTCGTGGCAATTCCCCGGCCTTGATCTCCGCCCGCACGATCTTCGCCAGGTCCGCGCCCCCCCGGGCGTCGAAGGCGTCCGCCCCGACCGCTACTCTTAATTCATCAGTAGCTAAAACGAGCCGCCCGGCTCGCGCCGCATCACTCCCCTGCAACAACTGCGGATCTAGAGGTGCGGTGGCGTCCCTTTGTAAAAGCGCAGCAACACAAGCAACATGGCCGTGCTGCGCGGCGAGCTCCAACGGAAAGGTCCCGTCGGGGTCCCGGGCATCGACATCGGCACCAGCAGCAGCTAAAGGAGCCACGACCGTCGCCCGACCTCTATCACAGGCCAGGTGCATCGCGGTTCTTCCTGAGGGGTTCCTTAGGGTAGCATCCGCTCTACAAACATGCACCTGGTCGTTCTCGCCCCGACATTCCGCCCCGGCGCATAAGGCGACGACCACGGCCGCGTGGCCCGCTACTGCTGCCGCTTCTAGGGCCGTTTCCGGATGCAGGCCGAAGCGTCGATCTACATGGCACAACAGCTTCAACCGCTTCGCGTCGTCCGTAGCCGCTGCTGCTCTACCAGCCAATGCTCTCAAAAGAGCTCTCGCGATCTCCGCCGAGCCTCTCCTCGCGCAACATAAGAGCGGCGTCTCCTTGGCCCCGCGCGCGTCGCCCAGCGTGGGGTCCGCGCCCGCTCGCAAAAGCGCGGCGGCGGCGTCGTGGCGGTCCGCCCGCGTCGCACCTAGTAAAGGCGTTTCTTCCACGGTAGGTACCGTATCGTCCGAGGCCGGCGGCGGCGGGATCTCGCTCTCCGACGACGAACCTACCGACCGCTGGCGTTCTAATCTCCGGTCCGGCGTCGTGGGCCGGCGGTCCTGCACGGCCGGCAACGGGGGCCCGTCCGGCCGCGCGCCCAGGGCCACGAGCGCCTCGACGACGTCCGCTCTCCCGGCGCGCGCGGCCGTGAGCAAGGCCGTGACCGCGCGCCCGCTGGCGTCCCGCGCCACGAAGTCTGCCGGTAAGCGCCCCCGTCGCAGGGCCTCCAAGGCCTCGTCGACGCGCGCGGGCCGCGCCGCGAGCGCCTCCTCGTGCTGCACGGCGTCCCGTCGCTTGTGCCGCGCCTCCATCAGCGGCTCGAGCAACGTCTCCAGGTCCGTCGTCGTCATCTTGTATAACAACTCGAACCACGCGTCGCCCGCTTCCCTCGTGAGGAAGTCCAGTAACCGCCGTCTATCCTTGCCGCCTTTGAAGTTCGACACGGCTAAGACAAAGGGCCGCGAGGGCTGCGGCGCCCGCTCCACCTTCGTGCCCCGGTGGATCTGCATCTCTTTCGCGTAGACCTCCGAGCTCCGCGACCGCGTCGAGCCGGCCAAGGCCCGGTTGTCCAGCCGCAGCGTGAGATTTTCTAGATCCGCGGCGACCTTGACCCAGCGGCCGTTGTTCATCATCGAGCCCTCTCTCGTGAACACGCATGCTAAACCGGACCGCCGCAGCGCGACGTCCTCGTCGTCGTCGTCGAGCAGGGGGCCCCGGCCGCGGCCCATCTTAATCTATCGGTCGTTTCTGGGGTATATGATGCTGGGCGGGCAGCTGTGCGCGTGCCGCGTGAGGTGTATTTGCTTCTCTTGCTCCTGGCCGGCTTTGAGCCTGCCTGTGCCTCTGAGCGCCTGGGACGCCGTCGCTTGCTGCGGCGCTAGATTATTTTCGCCTAGGCGGTAGCTGTGCAGGCTCCCTACGCCACCGTCCGTGGGGTGCTGCCAAACCCTGCTATTGCCCTCGTATTTTGCCTCCTTGCTCTTGCTATTTTTTGCTTTAAATTTTAAGCCCTCAATGAGCTGAAGGGTCACACCGTAGTCTCAGGCATCTCGTCGCGAGCGCTCGCAGACCCCCTCGCGCGTAGCTGCACAGAATAGAAATCACCGCATTTCAGCGCCATCTCCGGCCCAGTGAGCTAAAAGGAAGGAGCTGAGCTCGAGCATCCCCACCCCAGCTGCAGCCCGGCACCGCCCGCGAGGAGAGGCAGGACCCAGCATGGCGAGGATAACTCGGCATTGACACGAGGGCCCATGGCAGCCACTTCCATCGAGGAGGCCTGGCCCAAGCAGCCCCCGGCGCCGCCGTCATCGAACCGCAAGGTCTGGGGGGCCATCGCGGCCATCGTGCTGCTCCAGACCGCGACGATCGCGGCGGTGCTGAATGAGAAGCGGCCGGACGCGCGGCGGCGGCTATTGGAGGACGAGGAGTTGGTCGCGCCGCCGCTGCTCAAGATCGTCGCGGACCACGATTTAGGGGAGATCGAGGAGCGCCGGCGCCTGAGCGGCGCGCTCTGGGGCCTCAAGACGGTCACGACCGCAACCACCCTCACGAAATTCATGGGCACGATGGTCCTGTGCGACACGTCCTCCGCCGCCATCGCGGTGACCCTACCCGCCGCGTCGGACATGGCCGAGCAGTCCGGCGCCTCCCTGCGCCACTACAAGTTCATCAACACGGGCACGAATGACTGCACGATAGGAAGGGCGGGAAGCGACACGATCGTGACGTCGACGCTCACCGCGACCTTTAGCGGCGGGGCCACGACGTCCACCTTCACGGGCACGGCCTTCACGGCGACCTTCACGGGCGACGCGTTCACGCCCGTCTTCACGGGCGACGCGTTCACGCCCGTCTTCACCGGCACGGATTATACGCCAGGAGGCACGGTCTCGCAACCGACGTTTACGGGAACGCAGACAGCTCCAGAGGGAACCATCGCTGCCATCACGCCCGCCGGAACCGTATCACAGCCGACTCTGACCGGCGACGCGTTCACTGCGGTCTTCACGGGCACCGACTACACGCCCGCTGGGACGGTCTCGCAACCGACGTTCACCGGTACGGACTATACCCCGGCCGGAACTGTGTCTCAGCCCACCTTCACGGGAACGGACGCAACCCCGGCCGGTACGATCGCGGAGATCACGCCCGCCGGGACCAACAACGCCCCGGCGTTCACCGGCACGGCCGCCACGCCTACCGGTTCGAACGACGCCCCGGCCTTCTCTGGCACGGCCTTCACGCCCACCGGGACCATCTCTGAGGTGACCCCCGCCGGTTCTAATAGCGCACCAGCCTTTAGCGGGACCGCGTTCACGCAAACCGGGTCCATCTCGGAAATTACCCCAGCCGGCTCCAACAGCGCACCAGCTTTTAGCGGGACGGCCTTCACGCCTTCCGGGACCATCTCGGAGGTGACACCCGCTGGCTCTAACAATGCGCCGGCGTTCACGGGGACCGCCGTGACACCAATCTTCTCGGGCGCAGCAATTGCGAGTACGGTGACGCAGGGCGCGGTGACTACGGCGACGGTCTATACGGGTGCAGCCGCGGACGCGACCGTCACAGACACGGCCAGTACCGTTGTTACCGCCGTCGCCGTCAGTACCGTGGCCACGGCGGATCCCACGGGCACCATCGCGGAGATCACGCCCGCTGGCGCTGTCGCAGCTCCAGTCTTCAGTGGGACTGCCGTGACGCCTACGTTTACGGGCGATGCAGTGACCCCCGCCGGCACGGTAGCCGCCCCGGCGTTCACGGGGACCGCAGTGACGCCTACCTTTACGGGCGACGCCGTGACCCCCGCTGGCACGGTAGCCGCCCCGGCGTTCACGGGGACCGCAGTGACGCCTACGTTCGCGGGAGCCGCTGTAACGCCAGCGGGCTCAGTAGCTGCACCGACGTGGACCGGTGTAGAGGCCACGTCAGCGGGCAGCGTAGCCGCCCCGGTCTTCACAGGCACCGCCTTTACCGCCGTTTTCACCGGGACGGCTGCGGCGCCCGCGGGGACGATCTCGCAGCCGACCTTCACGGGAACGCAGACGGCGCCCGCCGGAACCGTCAGCCAACCGACCTTTACGGGGACTCAGACGGCTCCCGCGGGAACCATCGCCGCGATTACGCCTACGGGAACCGTGAGCCAGCCCACCTTTACCGGAAACGCGTTCACCGCGGTCTTCACGGGGACCGACTACACGCCCGCTGGCTCCGTCTCGCAGCCGACGTTTACCGGGACGCAAACGGCCCCCGCCGGCACCATCGCCGCGATCACGCCTGCCGGCACCATCGCCGCGATCACGCCTACGGGGAGCATCTCGGAGGTGACGCCTGCCGGCACGATCGCCACCGCGACGCCCGGGGGCACGATCGCGATCATCAACTCCGCGACGGCGTCGACGGGCCTCACGACCATCACGCTCAAGCCCGGGAGCAGCCTCGCGATCGTCGGCGACGGCACGTCGAAATGGTTCCAATACGGCGGATCGTCCATTGCGATCGCGTAACCTTGTGACTACTATAACTACCCAACCCTTAGATTCGCGAGGCACTCCGCCCCCGCCGCGATGAGTTGGAGCAGCGTGCGCAGCAGCTCGCGCAAAGCAGCCGGCCGCGCCGCCAGCGCGTAGCCCGCCCCACCGACCAGGAGGAGGAAGAGTAGCCAGCCGAACGGGAACGACCAGGCGGAGGTGAGGAACGGCTCGCACTTGCCGCTCGCGCAGGCGCTCCCGGTGGACACGACGAAGGCGTCGAGCGCCGGCAGCGTGCCGACCGTAAACGACGGCAGTAACAAGACGCGGGGCAGCTCGAGGGGCGTCGTGTCGCCGCCGTAGAACATGCTCGTGATGCCCGCGTCGTGGCGGATCGCCGGCGCCTCCTTGAGGAGCGTCGCGGCCTTGGTCTGGGCGCCGTACCGGGTCTCGAAAGTTTGTTTGTCGAACTCGAGCTTGCCATCGGTCGCCACGGACCACGAAGCGTACATCGTCATGACAAACGGCAGCGCGTCGTCCGCGCCGCACTGGCCCCGCCACCAGAGCGCGAGCGCCTGCGCCGACCAGGCCGTCCGCCTCGCGAGGATGATCGAGGGGTCCAGGTCCCGCCGCAGCACCAGCTCCGCCGCCGGCGCGAGCGCGAGGTAGGCCTCCGGCCCGGCGTCCTCGGCAAACGCGAGGTCTGAAAGGAACGCCGCGGGCTCCATGTACAGCACGCGGTCCGGGGGATTGGGGTCCGCGAACAAAGCCAAGAGCGCGACCGCTTTGAGCGAGCTCGAGGCCCCGCGCTCGCGGCACCGCGCCCAGGGCGCGTCCAGGCGCGCATTCAGTAAGAGCGGCACGCCAATAAACACGTAGAGGGGCCGGTTCGTCCGCCGGCAGTAGGCAGCCTTGTTCAGGAACGCCTGCCACGTCGCAGAGATCTCGAGGGCGCCGAGCGAGGCGACGGCGACGAGGACCGCGGTCTTGGTCGAGTCCACGGCGGCGCCGTGGTCGACCTTGCACAACCTTAAGGCCGCCGGGGCGAAGGCGACGACGCGGCCCCCGGCGCTGGCCATCGCGAGGCCGTCGCGCGGCGGCGTCGAGGACGTGAGGCTGAAGAAGCACTTCCGGTTGACGGCTTTGCGGAGCGACTTGAAGGCGGCGAGGGCCTCGTCGGCCGCCGCCGTCCACTTGCGCTCGGAGACTTTCGTGGCGGCTGCCGCCGCGAGGCAGAGGAGATGGAGGAGGCGCATCGTGCTCCGCCGCGCACGAATAAATCAGCAACGCGACGACTGCTTGCTTTTTATGTGCCGGTTGGGCAGCGTCCCGTTTTTATTGCGCGCGGGTTCTTGGCCTGTCGTAACGTTGGACACTGCCTCTAAGCGCGACCCAGGGGGGTCTACCACCAGCACGCCGTCGCCGCGTAATTCCCATTCTGCCTACAATGAGCTACAACGCTATCGGGGAGTAAGACGCCTCCCTCCCTAGGGGCTCAGCTGAGGCTGGGAGCTACGGATCGCCCCCAACGCGGCCGACGCGACAGCACACCACTTGTCAAAAGATTTACGACGGGACGGCGGTGAGCGACTGCCGCTGCGAGTTGTAGGACCGCAGCGCCATGAGGTGGTGCGGCTTGCGCAGCTTGCGGATGGCCCGCATCTCGCAGCGCCGCACCCAGTCCTTGGACTGCTCGCAGCGCGCCGCGACGCTGGACGGCGAGCACGCGACGCCGTCCTCCAGCCCGAAGCGCAGAGAGATGACCTTCTGCTCGTCGCGGTCGAGGTCCTTGAAGGCCTCCGTGATCGCGCCGTGCAACAGGGACATCTCCACGGCCCGGTCCGCCCCGGGCTCGGCGCTCTCGAGCGTGTCCTCCAGCTTCAGCGTGCGGCCCGAGGCGCGCGCGGCGGCCGCGACGGGCGCCGCGCCCTGGATCTGCCCGGCCTTGCTCTTGCGCCGGCCGCCCGTGCGCGCGTTGAACTTGGCCTCGCCGCCGCCGACCTTGGAGGAGAAGCCGCGCGGCGTCTCCGTGGACACGGCGTCGGACTGCTTGGCGGCCGTGCGCACCCTCCTTAATTTCGCCACCGGCATCTCGAGGATCTCGGCCAGTTCATCGTCGGTAGGCTCCCTGCCATGATCCGCCTGGTACTCGCGCGCCGCCCGCGTGGCCTTGGCCAGGTCCTGGTGCACGTGCATGGGCAACCGAATCAATCGCGACTGGAACGCGACCGCCCTTAAAACTGCCTGTTGGATCCACCAGCACGCGTAGGTCGAGAACCGGCAGCCGCGCACCGGGTCGTACTTCGTGGCGGCGCGCATCAGGCCCAACGACCCTTCCTGCACGAGGTCCGACAGACCCATGCCCAAGGCGGTGTAGCGCTTGGCCACACTGACCACCAGCCGCATGTTCGCCGCGACTAAGGTCTGGCGCGCCTTCCGCCCGTCCCGGACCCGCTTCGTGAGTTCCTCCGGCGAACTCAACTCTGCCCGCTTGCACCAGTCCGCCCGGAAGCCATCGCAGTCGACGCCGAGCAGCTGGTCCTCGAGCTCGTTGTCGCCGGCGTAGCCCAGGGACGCAGGCGTGGGCCCGCCCCGTTCCCTTAAAAGTTCGTCCCGGACATTTTCTAACCTCAACAACTCGACCGTGAGGCCGCCGAGTTGCCTTTCTTGCGCCGCGTTCAATAATTGAGTGGTAAATAGAGCGTCCGTGGACGTCGTCTTCGTCTTGCGCCGCCGGTCCACGGTCTTCGGGAAGTCCTGGTCGGGCGAGCCCACGACGATGGGGTTCTGCCCTCTGGCTCTTTTCGGCCGCCGCGCGTCGACGGTCTGTACTTTGACGGTCTTCTTGAATACCGTCTCGACGTAGGCCGCCGCTGCGGGCGACGCCAGCTGGATCTCGACCTTCTGCTGGTTCTCGGCGTCTGCCACCGTGGATCGGAGGTTGCTGCCTCTATGAGTTGCTGAAGCGCATAGGGCGAATCCCGTGGCGCCGCGTGCTGCTGCGGCCACACAGAGTGCCGTTAGAGCGTACATGATAGCTAACACGCCGCGTCTCGGCGGTGAGAGCGCAGTGACGCGGACAAACTCTTTGGTGAAGAGCGGCCGCGTTTGGCTCGTTTGATGCTAGATCTATTATTTTTTTGCCGGTCAAGCTTCCCAGGACTCCCTCGCCTCGCTGGGGTGCTGCACGACGCTTGAGACGCTTCTTGCACTTCGTCTTTCTTAGTCAGATGAAAAACCCGTCCGTTAAAAACCGTGCGCCTCATAGAATGTGGCCTAATCGTGCTGTATCTCAATTGTAGGGCCCTTAGAGCTCCCTGTGACGGCGCACGAATCGGTTTGCGTGCAGTGCAATTGTTGCGTAGCCGTCGTTTGTGCTCGTTTTGTGCTGTACCCGAGCACACTGAGCGCGCAGAATAGCCGAGCACAGCAGAATAGCCGAGTAGCAAGCCTCAGCAGTGTAGCCGAGAGCATAGCTGTAGCCGAGCATAGCTGCACGCAAACAGGGAAACGCTGCGCGAGCGCTATTAGCAGCCTTGCTGCCTTACAAAATGGCCACCCGCAAGACGCCGCGCCTCATCCTCGCCCTGGACTGCGACTGCTTCTACGCGCAATGCGAAATGAGACGCGACCCGTCGCTCGCCGACAAGCCGGTCGGGGTGCGCCAAAAGCATTTAGTTATCACGAGCAACTACGCCGCGCGGGCCTTCGGCATCAAAAAAGGCGACTCCCTCAAGGAAGTAAAACGCAAGTGTCCCCAGATCGTCATCAAGGACGGCGAAGACATCTCGCACTACACGGAGGTGTCGAACGCGTGGCGCGCCTTCGTCGCGAGCTTCGTGGGTCCCAAGTGTCCCGTCGAGAAGTCCGGTCTAGACGAGCTCTTCGTCGACGTGACGGCGGCCGCGGACGCGCCAGGCGGCGAGATCGGCCACGTCCACGGCGACGACATCGACGCGCGGCTCGCGAGCGCGGCGCGCCTCTGCGACCGCCTCCGCCACGCGACGAGACGCGAGCTGAACCTCGAAACGAGCGCCGGTGTGTCGACGTCGAAGCTGTTGGCCAAAACGGTCGCGGGCCTCCACAAGCCCTTCCAGCAGACCGTGTTAGCGGACACGCCGTCCAACCGGCGCCTCGTCCTGCCCGACGGCTTGTTGCTGCGCAAGGTCTACGGCATCGGCCACAGCACGGCGCAGCAGCTCGCGTCGGCGGGAGTGATGACGATCGGAGATATACGCGATTTCTCTGGGCCCTCGTCCATCTCAGACCTCGAGCGGTTCCAGGCGTTGGCCCGCGGCGACGATTTGTCGCTGGTCAAAGCGACGGGCGCTCCGAAGTCCATCGGTGCCGAGGAGTCGTTTTGGGTGAGGCCGCTACCTGTGCCGTCCGAGCGCGCCGACGACGCTCTGAAAATGCTCGCGCGCAAGCTCGTGCGGAAACTAGCGGTGGACCAAAAGGCGCACGGTTCCCGGCCGCTTGAGAACGTCCAGCTCTCGGCGCGACGCGCGGCGGAGCGGAGCGGGTCGCGGGCGCTGACCTCAGCTTTAGCCGAAGGGCCGGCCTCCGCGCAGCGGGAGAAGACGCCGGGCCGTGAGTCACGCAGCAGGCCGGCGCGCGCCCGAGCGGGGACGCTGACCGACGACGCTGCGTGTGAAGCTTTAGCATCACGGCTCGAAGCCGACGCCGCAGCACTGCTTACCGCCCTGTACCCGAGCGGCGCGACGCTTAGCATCCTGAGTATCGGCGTCACGCTGAAGACGATCGATGCCGGGGGACACGCGGACATCAGCTCGTTTCTAACGAAGCGCAAGCCCGCGCAGCCCGCTGCCCCGGTCGCGTCGCCCGCATCGCCTCGATCACCTGCGCCACCAGCGTCGCCCACGGCCGCGTCATCGGGTATCGACGGCGCCGAGGTGGACCCCGCGACGCTCTCCGAGCTTCCGCCGGAGATCTGCGAGGATATCGAGCGCCAGCTCGCGCTCTGGCGGAAGACGCGGCGCGGGCCTCCGAGCGAGACGGTCCTCGGCCGCGATGGTGCTCTTGCGAAGAAGCCGCGACGGTCCTCGGGCATCGACACGTTCCTCAGCGCCCGGCCTTCGTCACCGCCTGCGCCGTCACCACCTCCGGCCGTGGACGACGACGCCGTTGCACAGATCGTGTCGATGGGCTTCTCTCGGAAGCGCGCTGTGTCGGCACTCGGGCGGTCCAGCGGCGACGTGGCGCGGGCGATTGAGGGGCTGCTCGCGGCGTCGTGAGACTTTTCTGTTGTACGTGTAAGAACTTGTTGCTTGTCATAAATGCTACTATATATATACTATATTGCCTGTTGTTGTTACGGTGCTAAGAATACTAGTGGGAGAAGCCCCGTGGGGCCGTGGCGCGCGGGGCATTCGACGGCTTCGACGGTTATAAAACGGGTTTTTGCGACATACGTCTACATGAAAATATGGTTAGCGTACCCGGGAACGCAAGGCGTGCGACCTGTGCCGCAATATAATAACTGAGCACAAAATGCGGACCGGGGCGGCACTCCTACTCTTAACCTACGCCGTCACCGTTGCGCAAGCCCACGCCGTGATAGCCGCACAGCGCGCCGCGGCAGCCGACGACGGCGTAAGGGCGGCGATGGTGTGCCCCGCGACGGCGCCGATGGCGTCGCCGTTCTCGGCGACGGGCGCTCAATGTCCGTGCTTCTTCGCGACGCGATGTCCCGCGCCGGGGAGCAAGTTCCCGCGGCAGCTCATCAACTACGGCTTCGCGCCGGACGCCGAAAGGAGTACGAAACACCGTTCCTACGCGGATAACGGGTCCAAGCCGGAGTGTCCCGGGTTGGTCGGCTGAATTTAAGCAATGAATTTTACTTGATATTCGGTGCGGTTCAGGAGGATTCCTCGTGAAGAGTCGCGGGGGCGACGCGACGCTCGGTCTCAGTACTTCGTCAACGGCCAGCGCGTGTCGAAGAGCCAGTTCGACCGAAGCCAGGGCATCGGCGGCTTTAGGGCGGCCCAGGCGCAGCATCGGGCCGCCGAGGCCCAGTGCCGCGCCATGGAGCGCCAGGCGAACGCGATGGCACGGATGTTTCCCTGGTGAATCTGCTCGCGCGGTCGAGCCTTGTGCCCTGTATAATATGATCTACGTTATTCTATACTCACACAACACCCTCGGCCCCTCGCCCACCCCATAGAGGGGTATCGCGTCGTCGTAGCTCTCGCCGGCGCCGACCCGCCGCAGCACCGTCGCTCCTACCAAGGCAACGCGACCCCCGTACAGGCCGCGGACGTCGACGCCAAAGCCAGCGCAAATCAAACGGTACGGCTTGTGATGCGCGCAGAGCGTCTCCAGCAGGTCCGCGAGCACGCGCGGCCGACTCGCGACGCCCCGAATCCCGCAATACAACACGTCATACGCGGCGTGGTCGACACCGTCGCGCAAGTCGCCCTGAAAGAACGCGACGCGGTCCTCGCCGCGCCGCTCCTTCGCGATAAGCGCTCGCTCGGTCCCTCGCCGGCTCAGCTCGATGCCGTGCGCGAGCCTGGCGCTCGTCGCGACGGCGACCGCCATGGTCAGCGCGCCCGCCGAGCAGCCCAGGTCGCAGAACGCGTCGGCGGCGCCCAGGCGGAGCCCGCGCGCTATCGCAACGGCCGTCGCCGGCGCGAGCTCGTTGTTCGCCGGGTCGAGGCGGTCCGTGGCGAACAGCTCGACAAATTCCTGCTTCGTCCGGGCGTTGTACGCCGCGAACGCGTCGTCGTCGTGTGCGCAGCGCGCCGGTCCTGCCAGCAGCGGTTCGAGGCGCTGCGCCGCGAAGGTAGTGTCGTCGTCGGTGACGTCGAGCCAGGTGACCGGCACGTCACCACGCGTAATAGCTTTGCGCGCCTGCTTCGAGCACTGCACGCCCCACACTAATCGGTCGTCGAGCGTTAGGCTGTGGCTGAGTGCACTCATCACTAGCAAGCACCGCATCGCATACTACTCCACGCGTTTGAAATTTGTGCTGCCAGACGCCGTCGAGCTCGTCGAGCTTCTTACAGTAGTGCAATGCTTGCTCTAACACCGCAAATATTGGCTAGCCCGAGTTTGAAGAAACCCGAACATAGGCTTTTACGGTTTCCGCGAAACGCGGCATGCAGTTGTTTGAGTATCGTTCGGTTCGATACTGGTCCAAAGAGATCAATAGGACGCTTACTGGGGGGCGAAAAAATTAATTTCTTGATTCGCGGTGCTGAAGTGGTCAGTCGCGCCGGTAGAATGCTGTCAATTCGTGGTCCGCAGGTCTCCCTGGGGTCGCCTAGGGTCGGTTATAGACGTGTGCAAACGCCTGCACCGCACACGCCGGCGCTTGGATCATATCTACCAATTCTCTTGGCAGTGTAGCAGATTGAAGCATGATTTGCGAGTGGATTAGTTCCAGAGCTTTGAGAGCTATGGGATGCCCAAAGCGCATGCGCAAACGGTGTAGGCGTCCACCCACCATCAGACCTAACCCATAGCGAGTCCGAGAGCTTTCCTGCATCCCAAAAAAGTGTTTTATTTGGACTCGGGAGCACCCGTGAACGTCAAATACGCTAATTACCCGAGGGCCCCCAGGAATCGTAATAGCGATCTCGTTAGGTCCCATACTACCCCACCTATAGTGGAAATCAAGTATATGACATCTACACTACGAGAAGGGTACTTTGGGCTGCCCACGCTCGGGTCTGAATATTATTAATCTGGACCTCGCGCAGTCGGTCGATGATGAAACAAACGATGGCGCCAAGGTCCATGGTGATGGTACAACCGCTGATGGTCGCAGGTCCCGGTCTTGTGCCCGAGTTCAAGAGATAGTGGGGTCGTACACTTGTCGATCCGCGGGGGGCTTACGGAACAGTTAATCCTATGTACGAGTCGTTCGGGCGGTTCGGATGGACCACCTAACTACCAAAGCGCCTGAAACGCAAATTTATTTCATAACTCACGGGTCTGGGGCCTTTTTGGAGGTCCGTCTACGCACGGCCAATTCTGGAGAACGCGCAAGTCGGTCGATTGTGAATAGAACAACGACGGCACGGTCCCTCGGGATAGTGGAGTCGCTGATACTCGCAGGTTCTGGTCTTGTGCCCGTATTCATGTAAACGTAGGGTCGCGAAGTCGCGGAACCGCGTGGAGCATACGGAGTACATGATCGGCCTCAGTAATCGTTCTGGTGGGCTAGATGGACTCTACCACTATCGAAGGGATGTAAACACATCTAACGAAGGGAAGTGTCTAGTAGGATTCTTCTCCCGCCCTCCGAGCGTGGGCTATCGGCTCCAGTTCCGTCGGATATGTATGAAAACTAGGCCGGAGTACTTATAATGTACTAACCGGACGGTAGATGGCGGCGTCAAGCGCTGGTCTACTTTGGCAAGCCGCAAGACTCATCCGCGAATGTCCCCACATTTCCGGGAGCCGCGAGTATATGTGCCTCGGCCGATACACGTGAACATTTGGTCTCGATGACCGATTATGGTGCTAACTTAATTTGGGAGCTCATTTATTTCACGCTACCTACCCGAGAAGATACCAAAGTCCATTTTTGGGCCTTCGGGCGGCCGCGGGAATTTCAAAACAATGTTCGCTTCTGACGGGCACGTGGTGTTAGACATCCTACTTATACAACCTAATTAAGCTGACCACCCAGCCGCAAGTATAGCCCATTTTCGGGTGATCGCGGAGGCCGCCGCGCGAGGGTAGGCGTAGTAGGACCCTCTCCCTTTCCCCCCTTGTCCGACTAGTCCCGTACGCTCGCGGGAATTGGGGGGCAGTTTTGCCGTCGATGAAGATAAGACACAAATTCCTTACAACCCGCGCCGCATCAGCCGCTCGTAGACCCGCGTCATCATCGGCGCGTAGCCACACACGGTAGGTAAAGGCATGGTCGGGTACTCCCGCGCCCGCAGCCACGCGTTGATTCGGACAAAGCCCTTCTCCACCTCGCCGTGCAACAGGTTCTGCGCGTTGTGGTCCACGTCGTAGCGGTTCCACGCGCCCGTCTTCTGCGACTGCACGTTGTGCGTGATGACCACGTCCTTTCGAGCGAAGGTCGCCCGCCGCCCGTACACTTGTGAAATCCAGTCGTCGCTCCACCAGTTCTTGAACGCGGGCGGGAAGAACGCGTCGAAGATTTCCACGTGCGTCCTGTGCACGAAGGCGTGCGTGAGGATGCGCTCGTTCGTCGTGTCGATCGGCCCGGCCACGCCCAAATTGGGGGCGAGCTCCGAGTTCTCAAGGGCTCTTACATAAGTGGAGAGCCAGTCCTTGGAAACGAGGATAGTGTCATCGTTGAGCTGGTAGATGTAGTCCGCGCCCTCCCTAACGGCCAGCCGCGCCATCTGCGACACGGCCTGGGACGGGGCGCCGGCCGTGTCCGCAAAGTGCACCAATTTAAGATCAAGCATGGGCGGCCCGTCGACGCCATCAGAAACACGACTTACGGTGACGTTGCCGTAGCCCAACCATCGTAGAGCCTTCTTCGCGTGGGCCCGAAAGGCGTACCGCATCTCCTGCCACGCGTCGCCCGTGTCGTACAAGTCGTCGCCCTGGTCGAAGCCCAAGTAAAAATGAAACGCGTGCCGGTTCTTGCGCCAGTCGACGCTCTCTACAAAAGAAGCGAACAAATTGAACCACAACGGCGACTGCTCCACGCTCTCCATGTCCGTGCCCCGCGACGTCATGGGCACCACGATGGCAATCTGCAAGGAGCCCGTGTCTAACGCGGACGGCCCTCGCAACGGTAAACGTTCCCCAGGCTTTAACCCTTGAGAACCGCCCGTCTCGGCCGACTTGGCCAATAACTGGCCCCGTCTTAAGGCATCCGCTTGAGCCCTTAGACCCTCGGCATGTTTTGAAGCCGCCAACAGTTCCCTCGCCTTGGCCATCACTTTCGAAGAAGCACGGGTCATGTTGAACTGGTACATGAGTTTCGCATCCGCCGCCTCGCCACTGAACCCGCGCACGGGCTCCGAGACGCCGCCGCCGGTGCACTGCACATAACCCCGCATCAATTCGGAGTAGAGCATTTTGAACGAGGGCGCCCAGACCGTTTCTGTTGATGTGGTGGACCAGGGGTCGTCTACTTGAGAAGGGAAGGCGTCCGCGGCCTCGGGCCTGGGCACGGGTTTCAGCTGGAAGCGCTCCGCCAGGCCCGGTAACGGCGAGGCGAACTCCAGCGTCCAGGGCGCGTCCCAGGCCGCGTCGTCCGGGGGCGCCCGCACTCGCGCGAACTTGCCATTCGACAACGCTCGTAACCCCATGGCGTCGTCGTCTAAGGGTACGAGTTCAAAAAGCTCGTGCGGGCCGACAAAGGGCGCGTCGCTCACATCTAACCCGGAGAAGAGATGGCAGCGGTCGCTCATGTCCCGGAACTCGTCGGGGCCCACGTGGACCCGCTTGCCTAACCTTGCTACGCATTCCAGGGTATGGTACTCGTCCGGGTGCCCGATCGCGGCGTAGGCAAGGGACTCGACGTCGCCCCGGGCATCGATTAAAGCATCGGCGACCCGCCGCTGCGCGTGTAACCGACTCTCCAGGTCCTCGAGCCGCCACCCCAGCTTCCACTCTTCTGGGGACGACCGGACGGCGTCAATGTACCTATCGTCCCACAAAGATTGCTGCCGCCGCGTCCACGCCCGCCGAATCTCGCCCACGAAGAGGTAGCCCACGACAATCAATAGCACGTAGAGCACGCGGTTGAGCGCCGTCTCGCTCGCCATCGCGGCGGCGCGCGGGCTGGGTCGGCTCTTTGCGTTGCCGGCACGTATTGAGCTAGCGGAGTGGTATCGATAGCTTGTGCTGAAGCGTACCAAGAAACAATGCCTGCAGCAGGTCTATCTCTACCACGCCAATACCCGCCCCCAAAAACCCGTGGTCGAACATGAAAAACCCGCACGTTAGGCGCGCGCGACCAGCTCGGGCTGCCAGTCAGTTAGCAAGCTTCGGGCTGCCCGCGAGGCTGCCCGCGGCATGCGTGCGCGATGCGTGCTGCTCTGCGTCGCCGGCGCGGCCGCCAAAAATGAATGGACCGTGGCGACGCGCGGCGTCGAGACCCGCTCGACGGCGGCCCAGCTCGACGCCACGTTAGCAAAGGCCTCAGTATCTAACCACTCGCTCACCGCGACGCTGGCGAGCATCACTGCGGACGGGTACGTCGCCTCGGGCGCCGCGGAAGCGGTAGACCGCTTCCTGACGACGCGGCTCGAGTACGTCATGGTGAGGGAACCATTCGACGGTTCTCATGTAATCGAACTAAGGTACGACCGGCAAGCCAGGGAACTCGGGCGGAAGTGGCGGCACCACCAATTTGAACGGGCGGACGCGTGTGCGCGCGTCGTCACGCTCGGGCAGCTCGCGACGCTGGGAGCCACCTTGAACAAGTACGACCACATCGGCATGGATACGTTGAGAAGAGGGTTTACGGTGCAACATCCGTTAAACACCAAGGGCTGGTACATGGCGGACCACGATCAGAGCTTCTGCGGCGCTGCGCAGAGTCGGTGGACCTGCTTCTTCCTGCCGTGGAACGCCTGCGGGACGCACGAGAAGGTGACACGCGCGGCGGCCAAGGCCAAGGCCAAGGCGGCGCGCACGCTCCTGGGTCCCACGGGCGCGTTTTCCGGGCGAGCGCTGGTCGTCGCCACCGAGAACGTGGACGTGCTCCTCTGCGATCGAAACGCGCCCTTCCACAAAGAGTGCCCGCCCTACACGAACGCCGCGGGGAGCTCCTCGAAACTTATTTTCGAGGGAGAGCCCAGTGAACGCTGGGACTCGGAGCGGCGCTTAGCTTTACTTCATAAAGCTTTATGGCACCGGCCCGCCTACCGGTTGCGCCGGGCCGTCGCCCGCGAGAAGCTCGTTTATAAGACGGACGCGGCATTTCACACGGCGCGGGCCCGGGGCGCGTGCGCGTTCGTCTACGTCCGGCACGGCGACAAATTATATGATAGGTGGGTCCGGACGCACAAGACGCGGAGCTTCGCCGTCGACTTCCACCGCTACGCAAGTGAAGCCGTCGCGTTGTTGGAAGGTATTTTGCATTCCAAGCCCCCGCACCAATTATTAGCTTTATCGGACGACGGCGACGTTCGAGAAGATGCACTGCATTTGGGCCCGACGGTGAACGTGCGCGCCGCCCCGGCCTGTGGCGTCATCAGTGCGCACTGTAGAAGAGAGGGCATGGACAATTTGCTGAAACCAATACCGCGCAACGTGAGCTGCACATCATTAAAAGGCGAGCGCCTCTCGGGCCACTTCCGGCGGGGTCCGCGGGAGCTGGCGCGCATCTACGCATCATTGGAACTAGCCGCGCCCTGCGACGCGCACGTGCACAACTACGAATCCTCCTTCGCGCGCGTGCTGTACCGGGACGCCTGCGCGCGGCGGGGCGACGCCTGCCCCCACACGTTCTCCTTCGGCCACGCCCGGTCGCCGACGGACGCGCGGGCCGACGAGATCCTGGGCCGCACCTGCACGCAGCCGCCCACGCCCGAGAGCGTGCGGAAGGAGTTCAGCTTCGCCGCGCGGAGCTGCGTGCCGCCCTCGCCGGTCCTGCCGGGGGTCAGCTACTGGGGGGACGCGGCGGCGGCCTTCTTCGGGAGGTTGGAAAGGGAGGCGTCGGCGGCGGAGCCGGTCGCCGGGGAAGTTCTGGTCGTGGCGGGGGGGTCGTAGTAGGTGCTGTTTTGTTGGTTATACTTCGATTGCGGCGAGCTGTGGTCTGCGCTGGGCTTTTCGTTACGGTGCTAAGACTAGTGGGCGCTGGTTTACCATACGGGTTTTCGGCCGGGTTTTCGCTGCCGTCGAGCTGGCGTCTCTCACTGCGCGTATACGTCGTAGCTGGGCCACAAAACGACACCACACCACCATAGCTGCTAAGTGCAGGCAATCGCTGGTTACCTTCGTCTCACACGAGATATTCCGCATCACGATAGTATCGATAGTCATTAGTAGAGTCAGCCGCGATGGCCCGTACATCTCTGCTCTGCATCCTCGCGACCGCGCGCGTGGCGGCGCTGCAAACTCAGCGTGATGATGCCCCCACCAAGACGCTGCGCAACGGCGTTGTCATCCCCACGATCGCCGCCGGGACGGGCGGGTATGATAATCAGGCCTCGACCAAGACGCTGCGTAATGGCCTCGTCATGCCACTGATGTCGGCGGGCACATGGCAATACGACAACGACGAGGCCGCCTCGAGCGTCCAGGCGGCGCTCGCCGCGGGTTTCCGCCATATTGACACGGCGTGCGATTACTACAACCAGGCCGGCGTGAGTGAGGGCCTCGCCGCCGCGGGCCTCGCCCGGAAGGACGTCTTCATCACGACCAAGGTCCCCGGCTGCGGCGTCAATGGCGTCAACGCGTCCGACTGCGCGGGCTCCACCGCCGCGTTCCTGCAGCAGGACTACTCGATGCTCAATAGTAGCTATGACTTGCAGGGCCGCGTGGACCTGGTGCTGCTCCACTTTCCCCCGTGTACAGTGGGAAAGGACGGGATGACGCTCTGCAACGCAAACAAGCGCATCAGCTGCTCCAACTGTGACGCCATCAAAGCGCAGTGGTCCGCGGCCGTGAAGGCGTACCAGAAGGGCCTGTACCGCGCCATTGGTGTTTCGAATTACTGTACACAGTGCCTGCAGTGCTTGAAAGATTTTAAGGTGCAGCCGATGGTCAACCAGTTCCAGCTTCACATAGGGATGGGCCCCGACCCGCAGGGGTTTTTAGCCATGAACGCGGCCCGCGGCATCGTGTCGCAAGCGTACTCGCCCATCGGCTCCGGCGGCCACGGCTCCTCGGAAATCCTCTCCGGGCCACTGACCACGAAGCTCGCCAAGGCTCACAACAAGACGACGGCCCAAGTAGCTTTGAAGTATCTCGTTCAGCTCGGCGCTGCGGTCGTCACCAAGTCATCATCGCTCGAGCACCTGAAGCAAGACGTCGAGCTCTTCGACTGGTCCCTCACTCGCCGCGACATGAAGGAGCTCGCCGCGGCGACGTTCGCATCCAAAGACACGCCGTCCTTCGAGTGCGACAACTCCGCGGCCACGGCCATGGCGTAGTCGAGCCCCTCGGGCGTCTGACCCACCTCTTGTAATTATACCTTCGTGTGACACCCATTGCGCATTGCGCCACAAAATGGACACGGGTTTTTCGGATGGCGCGAACTCGAGTTGTCCTGCGCGCTCAAAAGCCGCCGTGTGAGAGCCGCATGCGCACGAAGCGTTTGCAATTGTCGCAGCAGGCGCTGCTTTGCAGCTGTATTGAACCTGTGGTTATGATGCGTTCAGTAAAGCAAGGGTAGCGCACAGCCCACAGCCACAACAGGAACAGCGATGCGCATCCGCAGCGTCGCCGCGCTGGCCATGGTCGTCCTGCTCGCCTACGCCGGCGGTTTGCTCGTGTTCTACTCGATGAGCGTGCGCACGGACGACGAGGGCCGCCCGGCGCTGTGCGGCCGCGCGCACTTCGCGCCAGCGGCGGCGAAGAAGGCGCCGTTGCTGGCGCCGCTATTCCTGGACGATGCCGGCGATAAGGCCGCGCTGCGAGCAACGACGGCGCCGGTGGCGCCGCTGCGGAAGGCCTTCGCGACGGTCCTGTGCGATGACGACGACGCGCTGCCGGCCGTGGTCCTGCTGATGTCGTTGCTGCGGAGCGGCACGGACGCCCAACTGGTGCCGCTCCTGACGCCGCGCGTCTCACGGAGCACGGAGCAGGTTTTAAGGATGATGGCCCCGAGCCGCGTCAAGCCCCAGCGGATCAACGATGTGACGTGGCCGGGCTATGCCCAGGAAAGTGCCTGCCGCTACGCCCGCTTCCGCGCGTGGGGTCTTGTTAACTACGACCGGGTCATCTACGTGGACGCCGACTCCATGGTCGTGGCGCCCTTGGACTCGCTCTTCACCGCGGACCGCCTGAGCGCGCTGCCGGGGCCGTTCCCGAAATCAATCTCATCGTCGTTATTAGTTCTCAAGCCGTCGAATGCCATGCTGGACCGGCTCGTGAAGCGCGCGGACGCGCACTTCGACGATGTGGACGCGGCGCGCGTGCTCGCGGATCACTTAGAAGAGAGACCGAGTGACGCGCGGTTCGCCGGCGACGTGGACGGCTGGCACAGTTTGGACGCCAAGTACGCCCTGGCGCCCGCCATGCTTTTAGATGAAAGAGGAGTGGCTTTAGTCGCGGGCCTGGAGAGGCGCTGGGAGCTCGAGGCCAAGGACCCGCGCATGGGCGCGCCGCCCAAGGACGGCCTGGCCAACGTCCATTTTGGAGGGGGCGCGAAGCCCTGGCGCGTGGCGGCCTTCAACGCCTTTGCCCAAGCCTACGCGCCGGCGCTTTGGTTAAGATGGTGGCGCTCGGCGGACGAGGCCGCGGCGCATCTGGGCTGCGTGGGCTATAGGGCAACCTTACCGTCAAGAGGCCACCAGTGCGGCCTCGCCCTGTGCCAGAACCACATGTTAGCTAAATGCCGGCCGCAGACCTGCGAGGCGGTGCAGGCCCACTTCGCCACGAAGAGTTATAACCGGATAATGCACCGGCTCACGGTCGTCCTGAACACGCTGGACGGGTCCAAAATACCCCTAGAGGCTCTCGTGGCCCACTACGCGAACGCGACCGTGGTCCAGAGGATCGTGATCGTGTGGCACGCGCCGACGCCGCCGCCGCCCTTCCCGGCGCCGCGGCGCGTCGTCCTCGGGGTGCGGGGCGACGACATCGCGGTCACGACGCTCTGGCGGCCCCTCGCCGCTCCGAGTCGGAGATACGCGCTGTTCGAGGCCCCGACCGCCCACGTCCTCATTTGCGACGACGACGTCCTCGTGTCGGCGTCGTCCCTCAACGCGTTGCTGGCCGCGGCCCGGGAGGGGTCCGGCCTCGCCTCGCCCCTCGTGCGGTCGCACGAGGGCAGTGCTTTGGCCTTGGACGGCGGCGAGGACGCGACCTTTTCCCTCACGAGTGGGCGCCTGCAGATCGTCCCGAGTTGGCTGCTGTTCGCGTACCGGTGCTTACTGCCGCCCGCCGTCCACGCCTACGTGGAATCAATACAAGGCTGCGCGGACGTGGCCTTCCAACTGGTCGCCGCGCGCGCCGGCCTGGGGCCGCCCATTTTTGTGGATGTGCCCGTGGCGGACTACGCAATCAATGACGCGCGCAACCACGTCAATCAAGAGCGGTGCCCGCGCGAGCTCGCCGCGTTGCTCGGCATGCGAGTCGCTGATTTGCCCACAGCGTCCCTGAAGACGGGGCGCATCCTTACGAAACCCGACACCCTTCTCCTGCCGCGGAGTGTGTTACGGGACTTTCCCCCGCAACTCAAGAAAGCGCGGAGTTCCTTCACGCTGAAGCGGACGCCGTACTTCGTCCCAGTGTTGGAGGACGGGGCCGTCGACCAGGCC
>Ga0114994_10000500_pt1 | contig 26269 bp, 25 predicted proteins | sample ArcticOcean_MG_C_9_FD_87043 | JGI IMG/M metagenome (GOLD analysis project Ga0114994, IMG submission 87043) | Marine microbial communities from western Arctic Ocean - ArcticOcean_MG_CB2_152 | ecosystem: Environmental > Aquatic > Marine > Oceanic | place: Arctic Ocean: Canada Basin | collected...
AAATTGAAGTGAACAGAGTAGTGATCTATTGCATGGCCCTTTATGGAATGCTTTAAGAAGCCCGAGAACGTAGGGTTCTTGTTCTTAAATTCATATATTCATGTTAAGGAGTTTCTAATGGCTGATAAAATCCGTGCATCACATATCCTTGTTAAAACCGAAACAGAAGTGAACGATCTTATATCACAAATCGATGGCGGCGCAGATTTCGCTGCATTGGCACGTGAACATTCTAACTGCCCATCAGGCGCAGAAGGCGGTGATTTAGGTTCTTTTGGCCATGGTGCAATGGTTGCTGAGTTTGATAAAGCAGCTTTCGATTTAGAAGTTGGTGCTGTTAGTGGTTCTGTTCAAACACAGTTTGGCTACCACTTAATTCAACGCACAGAATAACATCCGAACAGTCATTGTTGGGGCGGCGCGCTTTTAAATGCAGCGCTGTCCCTTATGATTATTAATACCCCTATATAATTTTCCCATCAAACTCGTATTGGTTTTTTGGATCTTCGATTTCCAAAACCCATATGTCGGGATCATATTGCATTTGCTTTTCGATATAAGCTTCCGCATCTGCATCTGATACCAAGCCTTCCCGCGTTCCTCGCATCCATGCACGCAGACCGTCCCGATCGCGAGTTTGGCTAAAAACCTCAACGCCTGCATCAAGCCTATTTAATTTCAATAAAATTGCTCCAGCATCTGAATCCCCGCGCCGGGTTAAAATTGCTGATATTAAATTCAGATCACAAATACGTATTTGTGCTTTTATCCATATCTCTGCTTTTAGGGCGGGGAGGGTCATGTGTTTCTTCCGTGGGTGGGGTTATGCAACTTATGACGAAGGCCCGGCCTTGGCTAATTATACCAATGTGGAATGTAATTAACGAAAGTCGAGCCTAGGGAGTGTACGTATTATTTACAGTTCATGAAAGACGGAACCCCACCTTGGGTGTTTTGTTTAATTGACCCTTAGCTCTTCTGGTAAAAACATCATCATGTCATTGTCGTCTGCAGAGATATGGCATTCGATGCAAAACGTTACGGTCGCATTGCCTTTGGCATTGGGCGTAATCATCGTATAGCTCCAATCGCCGCTGGCTTTACTAAATCCAGCTTGCATTTTGTCCATGACAAATAACGCGCTAATGCCGGTTTGTCCTTCAGGGTTGAATGTAATGCCATCTTTAAAAACAACAAAGCTGATGGGCATTTTTTTCAAATTTTCGTATTTCTTATACACCGTTGCCGCCGCTTTGTTGGCGTAATTGTTCAAATAACGCCGTCCGAACGTTGACGCTAAATAAGGGGCTGAATTGAACTTTTTCCAATTTGTGTAGTTCTTAATTATAGCATTACCTGTGTTGCTATAGGCCGAAACTACATCTGTTTTTAGGCAGTTGTAAGCACCTTATGCTTCTTTAGAGATAATCTCGACCGTATTAACGCTGGCACCACAAGGATTGCATGGGTTCTTCGCTGCGCAAGGTTTGCAGTTTGCGGCGATCTCAACGTGGGCTGGTTTGGCAACAGCCAGAGCGTTTAATATTACGGCAACAATGCCAACTCCAATAGATATAGAGATTGCTGTTGTGGATAATAAAAGACGTTTTAGTTTTGGTATTTTGTTTCTCCAGACACGGACTAATATGGATCAGCCCATTAAATGATGAATACAGGGCTTTCAAAATATCAATAATAAAGTCACCTCAAATAGGCGTGATTTGAACGCGAGTGTATAGAAAACAGTCTGCTATGGGGTAGGATGAAATTATATTGATGAAAACAGAAAGTAAAAAATAACGTGTAAGACCTTCTAATATTTCGATTGTCTGGCCTAATTGTGTTGGCCTTTGCTATGGTTCCGAGTGTGAGTGCTGGGCAACTTTTAGCCCCGTTTAAGGCCCGCCGCATGTGATTGAAAAGGATTTGATCGAGGTTGGTGATAAGCTGTTTCGGCTTTATGCCATGGATGCTCCAGAAAAAGGACACATTTGTGAGGGGAAATCTCGGCCTTATGACTTTGGTTGGACCGCCACGACGGGGTTAATGGATTTGACGGCTGGCGTTGCTCAAGTGATGTGTTTCCCCAAAAGATCGGTCCGCAATGGTGCTGTCATTGCAAAATTTTAAGACCCACAAGGTTTTGATTTGTCGAAGCAAATGCTCCACACTAGATGGGCCCTAGCCTTGCCTGATAAAGATAATGTATCTCACTACATCCAACAAAAAGCACAGATTGTAAAACGGGGGCTTTGGAAAGGCCAGGTGACGCCACCATGGCGTTGGCAGGGCAATGCAACCGAAATTAAATAAATTTATAGATCATTTGTATGTACTGTGATGCCGATCACTGTAAATCTTGGATGTTTAGGTTATTATAATTGAGATAGACACAATATTTTTCCTTTGCCGAGTCGAATTATCGTCCCAGCATTTTTTGCCTAAATTTTAGGTTTTCTAAATTGAGGCGCAGGAATTTGCGTGCTAGGATTTTATCGTATTAAAATAGACATTAAATTTTGCTCTTAAAAGGAACGTTTCATGGACGATTACAAAGGCCCTTTATCTCGGTTTACCGTTTTGGATTTAACACGAGTTCGTTCTGGCCCTACATGCGTCCGTCAATTGGCCGATTGGGGAGCTAATGTCATTAAAATTGAAGCGCCAGAAGCCATTGACGCCTCAAGCGGAATGGGTGGCGCACGCAACGGCCCCGACTTTCAAAATTTGCATCGCAACAAACGGGGCATCACGCTCAATTTAAAAGATCCTAATGGCGTTGCGCTGTTTAATAAATTGGTTGAAACCGCAGATGTGGTTGTTGAAAACTTTCGCCCAGATGTTAAAAATCGTTTAGGAATTGATTATGAATCACTAAAAGCTGTCAACAAAGGTATCGTGCTTGGAAGTATTTCAGGCTTTGGTCAAGATGGCCCATATGAGCGGCGCCCCGGCTTCGATCAAATTGCCCAAGGTATGGGTGGACTGATGTCAATCACCGGATTGCCCGGCCAAGGCCCCGTTCGGGTCGGCATTCCCGTTGCTGATTTGACCTCAGGTATTTTCTGTTCTCTGGGGATTATGATTGCTTTGTTAGAGCGTGACGAAACGGGCGTTGGCCAATGGGTTCAGTCATCCCTGCTGCAATCTCAAATCGCGATGCTCGATTTTCAAGCCGCCCGATGGCTGGTCAAGCAAGAGGTTGCGGGGCAGGCGGGTAATAACCACCCAACAAGCATCCCAACCGGTGTTTTTAAAACATCCGATGGCCATATTAATATTGCAGCATCTGGTGACGCCATGTGGACCCGCTTATGTGATAAGTTGGGTGCCGATGAAATGCGCGATAACCCCAATTATGCAACCGGCGAATTACGTTCAAGCAATCGTAACGCCGTCAATCTAGCGATTGAAGCTTTTACCCTGACCAAAACATCAGCTGAATGGATAGAATCTCTTGCTGGCGCGGGGGTTCCCTGTGGTCCGATTTATTCAATCGATCAAGTGTTTGCAGATCCACAAGTTCAACATTTGGGTATGGAACATCCAGTCGATCACCCAGAACTGGGCAAAATTAATTTGGTTGGACAAGCGATTAAGCTCAGTGGACACGAATCGCGAAAGGGAAACCCTACTCCAGAACGGGGGCAACATACGAACGAGGTGCTAGCTGACTTGGGCTTGAGCAACGATGAAATTCAAAGCCTAAGTGATGGTGGTGTAATTTAACGCCTACATCTGTGTTGGATATAAAATATTAGGATCTGTCGGGCAACATCATTTGTGGAGGGGCAGAGATGAAGTTTTCAAATGAACTGATGAGCGCGCTACCGGGTGCAGACTGGCAACGCATCGAGACGTGGGCTGCTATTGCTGGAATGACACCTGCGCAATACCTAGCGTTATGTATTCGCCGTGGGCATGCATTGGTCAAAGAAGATTTGAAACTCGTCCCTGTCGATTTGAAAATATCTTCTGGCCCAGAAAACCCCAAATAACAAGGCTTCAGGTTTTACGTGGGTTGATAGCGTAATTCTTTAAGAACTAGAGTGTCTGTGATTTGAATGTGGCACCCTTTTGTGATGACACCAACACTGCGCAACTTAGCCAAAGCTCTAGAAAAAATTTTGCACTCCATCCTTAAATACGTTGCGATTAACCCCTTATCGCAAGGCAATGTGAGGGCCATAGACGTTTGACCGTCATTGTCGGCATCAAGCAAATAATCGGCCAATCGTTCCGTTGATTGCAGAAGTTGTAAACGCTCTAATGGCGTTAAATGCCGGTCAAGTTATTAGCAACCTGGCGCATTAAATGCTCCCCTGTACTTGGGGATTGGGCAATGATTTAATGAATTACGAAAGCGGGGATGATTAAGGTTGTACATTTCCAAACTGTTTTTGTATTTGAATAATTACTTCTTCCGCTTAAAGCTGACGTAAGCCCAGCAACGTCATCTTTTTTAACAAATCACTTAAACAGCATGTTTTCTATCGTCAGAGCCTAAATAGAGTTGTACGACACCATCCAATATAAAATAAAGCTGATCCGCTTGGGCTCCGGATTTATATAAGTAGCTGTTGGATTTGTATTTGAAGGTTTGGCAATGTTCTAAAGCAGAACCTATCGCCGATTCTTTCAAGTCCCTAAATAAAACAGATTCTTTGATGAGTTTAAGAGCTTCAGAATTCAATATATGTGCATTCCAATGGGCTTCTAAAAAAAATTACATCGCAGTCTAGGCTACTCTTAATTTAGTAAGTGAATATCACGGGGAATGTTGCTAATCCTTGATATAAATCAACCACTGTTCTGAGGTTCCGTTATAAATGCTTGAAATATACGTTGATGGCGATGCATGCCCCGTTAAAAATGAAATTTTTAGGGTGGCTGAGCGCCATAACTTAAAAGTTTACTTGGTCTCAAACAGTTGGATCAGGATTGGCGAAAACCCGCTTGTTGAGCAAGTGGTTGTATCCCAAGGCCCTGATGTTGCTGATGATTGGATTGCGGAACGGATTGGGGATGGCGATATTGTTGTTACGTCTGATATTCCCTTGGCGGACCGGTGTATTAAAAATGCTGCGCAGGCTTTAGCTCCAACGGGAAAACCGTTTACCCCCGATAGCATTGGAATGGCTTTAGCCGTTCGCAATTTAATGACAGATTTGCGCGAGCATGGGGAGGTCATAGGCGGTAATGCAAGTTTCACTAAACAAGATCGGTTACGCTTTTTGTCCAAACTGGAAACCCAGATTCAGGCCATCAAACGTCGTTAAATAATTTAGATCTTTAGTATTAGATCATCGCGAGGTCGATAAATTAACAATCAAGGCATCCTTCTTTTGGCGTATAGCGGTTGCGATTTTATAGGCTGTATCTTTGTCCACAACCGGGCAATTTTTGGCTGCATAAACAGTGCGGCGGTTGCTCTTCTGATAGGGGCTCGATCAGTAGCTTGTTAATTCCTTGCGTCGCATCTTCGGCAATTTGCTTTAGATTATCCATACTAAATTCCCCGAATTATTGGCGTTAAGTCGCTTAGCATCTATTTTTAACTGTATTAGGTGCTCACTAAAACCCTTAAGGTATTCCAGCTTGCCTTTTGGGCGGGTTTCACTCGTTAGTCTTGACTAGGAAATCAGGGTCAGAGCTGATTAATTTCATGCAATTTTGTTTTTCCTGAAGGTTATGAATACAAAAAGAAAAGCGCAAGGGCATGCTGAGCATATTCGAGCATTACTTTTTCTGTAGACGTAGCCTTCAGGAAAAACCCTTTCGAGCGGAGTGCTTTTCCTCTCTAGCGTTGTTGAAAAGCCTTGAAAACCAGTCGAGTTCCTGCAACTTTCCGCCTATCCAGATGGGAAAAGCACTCCGCAGAATGGATGAAATTAATGAATTCTGACTCAAAGGTAAGATAATGCTGAAACCAATTCCCATAAAGATCAATGAAATATACGTTCCAGCAAAATGGCGTAAAACGCTTGATGCTGAAAAAGTTGAAAGGTTGGCGGAAAGTATTATGGATGAGGGGCACAAAACTCCTATTCAATTGCGTAAAGGCGAGGGGCGGTATGTTCTGGTTTCAGGGTTCCATCGCTTAGAGGCACTCAAAGCGTTGGGTGAAGAAAGCATTGCCTCAATTATTGTCGGCTCAAAAAAATTTTGAGTATCACTTTCTAATTTTAATCCGCAGCACCTGCATGGCTTAAAACGGCGTGCAATAATACATTCGTACCCGCAGCGCAGTCTTCTGGTGTAGCATTTTCAACTTCGTTATGGCTAATGCCATCTTCGCACGGGATGAAAATCATCGCTGATGGAGCAATGCTTGCCATGTGAACTGCATCATGGCCTGCGCCTGAGCAAATATCGCGATGGGCATAGTTGGACATTTGAGCCCCTTCACGAACCGCTTCAACACATGCTTTATCAAAAGGCGTTGGCGCGAAGTGCCAAAAATCAATCACCTCAATTTCAAGATGATCTTCAGATTCTATCTGGGTGCAAAAGGATTTTAGTTCCTTATCCATTTCCATTAACACATCTGAATTGGGATGCCTGAAATCGATTGTTAAAAAGACATGGCCGGGTATCACATTTCGTGAATTGGGGCTAGAAATGATTTGACCAACCGTTGCACAGGCAAATGGTGGGTGGGCATGTCCTATGCTATTTACTTTTTGAATGATTTTGGAAGCTGTAACCAAGGCATCTTTACGGATCGGCATTGGGGTAGGCCCGGCATGTGATTCTTGCCCAGTTATATTTAATTCATACCAACGTTGGCCTTGTGCGTCGGTAACAACGCCAATGGTTTTTTCTTCAGCTTCTAGAATAGGGCCTTGTTCAATATGTAGCTCGAAATAAGCTCCAATGTCACGACCGCCAACGGGGGCTGTGCCTGCGAACCCAGTCCGTTCCAACTCATCACCAAACGATTTTCCATCGCCATCTTCTTTAGCCATGACTTCAGCTTGATCGAAAATACCTGCAAAAACGCCACTACCCATCATTGCTGGTGAATAGCGGGAGCCTTCTTCGTTGGTCCAGTTAACTACTTCTATTGGGGCATTGGTTTCTAATGCGTTATCGTTCAGAGTACGCATCACCTCAAGCCCTGCCATAACACCTAAAACGCCATCGAACCGTCCGCCAGTGGGTTGCGTATCTAAGTGGCTGCCAAACACAATGGGAGGCAAACTGTCATCGCGGCCTACTCTCCGGGCAAAAATATTGCCAACACCATCTACGCTGACGGTGCAACCTGCATCTTCACACCATTTGATAAATAAATTTCGGCATTCTGCATCCAAATCGGTCAACGCCAAGCGGCAGTTTCCACCTTTTTTCGTGGCCCCAATTTTAGCCATTTTCATTAGCGATAACCAAAGGCGGTCACTGTCGATTTGGATGTTTTTCATGCGCGTTATTCCTTATGTATCCATGTGCTTTTGAACAGCTGCAATAAAGCTGTCCACGTGGTTTTCTGGGGTATCGAACGCGGTTACAAGACGCACGACGCCTTCTTCCCATCGGTCACTATAAAATTCAATTCCTTGAGAGTTCAAGTCTTCAGTTAATGCAGCCGGAAACTTAGGGAATAAAATATTGGCATCAATGTCAGTGGGCACCTCGATCCCCTCAATTTTGGATAACCCATCATGTAATCGCTTTGCCATTTGATTGGCATGCCAGGCATTTTTTAACCATAGATCGTCTTCCAAATAAGTTTCCATTTGGCTGGCAAGTAAACGCATTTTAGAGAACAAATGGCCTGCTCGTTTACGTCGGAACTCAAATTCTTTGGACATGCTTTTATCGAATAATACAACTGCCTCACAAGCTATAGCACCGTTTTTGCTAGCTCCAAAAGACAACACGTCAACGCCCGCCTTCCAAGTCATTTCAGCAGGTGAACAATCTAGCGATACCAACGCATTTGCAAATCGTGCGCCGTCCATATGTAGTTTTAAGTGATTTGTTTTGCAAATCTGACTGATGGCTTTTAGCTCCGTAATTGAATAAACGGACCCGGTTTCAGTTTCTTGGGTAACGCTGACGGCTTGAGGTTGAGACATATGAACATCCCCCACGCCACGCTGGGCATAGTGAGAAATAATCTCAGTGTACATTTTGCCATTTTTACCCTCAATCGGGATGAGCTTGCCACCACCTGAAAAAAATTCAGGGGCGCCGCATTCGTCTTCATACACATGGCTTTCCCAATGGCATAAGGTGGCACCATAACTGTTCATAAGCACCGATAAAGATAGGGCGTTGGCTGCTGTTCCGGTTGCTACCAAATAGACATCTGCGTCGGTCTCAAAAACATCACAAATTTGGTCCCGTACGCGCGCTGTATAGGCGTCGGCACCATATGACATGCACTGACCTTTATTGGCCCGAACCAACGCGTCCATTATTTCAGGTGAAGCTCCAGATGTGTTGTCGCTGGCGAAATTCAAAATCGTCTCCTAAGTTTTTTGACGTGTAGGGTAGGGGTGCCAATCGGCGGTATGCAATGGGATTTGTCTGAATTGTGATCCGTCCGCATTGACGCAATGGGCTGTTGTTAAAGTCGCTTGCCCATCAACAACGGAAGTGATTAACCAAACCAAATTTGGCTCGTATGCCATGTCTAGATCTGTTACGGAGGGTTGGGCTGGGTGGTTGGGGTGGGAATGGTAGTGGCCAATGATCCGGTGTCTGGTGCCATCATTGGTAGCGCATTCATCCAATTCTCGCATCACATTAAATCGGACTTGCGGGTCAACCTCGAACCGGTCATGGCCTGATCCTTGTGCAAGATTGTCACTAATCACAACCCGGGTTACCATAAGCGCTCCGGCCCCATTATCGCGACCAATGAGCAAGCCGCAGCACTCTTTTGGATACGCCGCCTCTGCCTCGTCAACAATTGCTTTTAAAAAATTCTGTGGGATTGAGATCATAACTTGGGGTATATGCGCCCTAAAATAACGCCCTTTTTTATATCAACTAAAATAACGGCATTGCATGCGGGTGTCGGTCCGATCATAAAGTACGCGTAACGCCGCATTGGTTGAACTTCTGTAATCAGACATCCCTCAGCAAGATCAAGCGATAGGATACTAAAAGGCTTAATGGGTGTTTTGTTTTGCCGCTGAGGAATTGGTGCCAATTCAGGTTCTAAAACGTGTGCCGCTTGTTCAGAAAAGGGCTTCCAGCCGGGCTCAGAGGTTTTTTTATAAAAGCCATACCCTAGTAAAAAGGTGCCAAGGACAATTAATATGCCTAAAACGATGACAAGTGACTTAAGCCAAAGCATATTATCAATCCTATCTATATCCATACGTTCTTAAAATCCAGCCGGAGAATGACCCCCGTGACCGATGAAAACACATATACCTGTAGAGTATCAGAAGACAAGGGTGGGATGCGATTAGATCGGTTTTTGACCGATGAATTGCCTGAAATGTCTCGAAATCGGGTGCAGGCTCTGATCGATGATGGACAAATTACTGGAACAACAAAGAAAAAGATAGGGGCTTCATTGAAGATTGCCATTGGCGATGTGTACACAATTGAAATCCCTCCCGTTGTATCAGCAGAACCTGAACCTCAAGACATCCCGCTGGATGTTTTATTCGAAGACGAACATTTGTTGGTCATCAACAAACCCATAAGATTGGTGGTCCATCCGGCGGCTGGTAATTGGGATGGAACGCTTGTAAATGCGTTGCTGTTTCACTGTGGCGATAGCTTGTCGGGCATCGGCGGCGTTGCCCGACCGGGGATCGTGCATCGCTTAGATAAAGATACCAGCGGCGTCATGGTTGTTGCAAAAACTGATCAAGCACATCGCCATTTGGCTGAACAATTCGAATTTCATACGATCGAGCGGGCTTATAAAGCGGTCGTTTGGGGCATACCAAGCCCACGTGAAGAACGCATCGTTGGGCACATAGGCCGTAGCCCGATGAATCGGAAAAAAATGGCTGTTCTTGATTTTGGCGGTAAATTTGCTGCAACCAATTATAAAGTTGATCATGTCATCGGTCGTGCCGCTAGTTTGGTTGAATGCAGGTTAGAAACTGGCCGTACCCATCAGATTAGAGTGCACATGGCAGCAATTGGTAATGGCGTGGTTGGCGATCCGGCTTATGGCGGCGGTGGGCATAATAAAATGAAGCTCGCTAGTCCTGAAGTTCGCAAACGTATTGAAGAGTTTTCGCACCAAGCTCTTCACGCATATTTGATCGGTTTCATTCACCCTAAAACAGGCGAAATGATGCGGTTTGAAGCTCCATTAACAAGCAATATCAATCGCTTAATAGAGGAATTAGAGAAAGTATAATTAATATATACTTGACTGATTAACTCGGTTATTATTTTTTATGTTATAAGTATCTACTCTCTCGTCCTTGATGGGGACTGCGCTGCTTGGAAAAGGATAATCGTAATGGGTTCATTAGATCGTGACTTTCAGGCCTCACCTGAACAGAATTTATCTAGGTATCTCCAAGACATCCGTAAATATCCAATGTTAGAAGCTTCTGAGGAAACGGCTTTGGCACGTCGATGGCGCAAAAATGAAGACCCGGAAGCTGCCAGACAAATTGTCAGTTCGCATTTACGCTTGGTTGCTAAAATCGCCATGGGGTTTAGGGGGTATGGGTTACCTGTGGGGGATTTAATATCAGAAGGTAATGTTGGTATGATGCAAGCTATTCGCAGGTTCGATCCTGAGCGCGGGTTTCGCTTTTCAACCTATGCTATGTGGTGGATTAAGGCCTCTATTCAAGAATATGTTTTGCGTTCGTGGTCCTTAGTAAAAATGGGAACAACTGCTGCTCAGAAAAAGTTATTTTTTAACTTACGTAAATTAAAAAGCCAAATTGATGCCATGGAAGAAGGAGATTTGTTGCCAGAAAACGTGACAATTATTGCAAATCATTTGAAGGTATCCGAAACTGAAGTTATTGCGATGAACCGTCGCTTATCTATCCCTGATCAATCGCTGAATGCGCCAATGCACGATGAAGGTGACGGTGAATGGATAGATCGTTTGGTCGAGAACGGTGATAATCAAGAGGCAGTTTTAGGGCAGAAGGAAGAGTTTTCAAGTCGCCACTCTTTATTATGTGGTGCTATGGGGCATCTGTCCGAACGTGAACAACATATCATTACTGAGCGTCGCTTAAAGGACCAGCCAACGACTTTGCAGCATTTGAGTTCTCAATATGGAATTTCGCGCGAACGGATTCGACAAATTGAAGTGCGGGCTTTTGAAAAGCTTCAGAAATCTGTCAAAAATGCAGCAATAAATCACCATTTATTAATATAAAACTTTAGTCCAGTTATTCTGGAACTGCTGGTGCTCCCTCATTCGCTTCCGTTGAGCCTTCAACGTCTAAGTGCATTCCTTTATTTGAATCATTCTCCTCTATTACGCTACCTCCCCATTCATCTACAATACGCTGTTGTATGGTCTTTAAGGACTTCACTCGCGTTTCGGTAATTACGGTTAAAAAGGCCGTGATCACTGGAGGGATTGAGAGAAATAGCATCCAACCAAATCCAGCAGCAGCAAAGATGATCGCGATCGTGAAAACATCGCCCATAATCTCCATTGCAGCTGACAATGAATGATCAGCTGTCAATTTGAGTAGAAACGGCAGCGTCCCGCAAAAATTTAACCCACTCACACAATATACAGCATATTTGTGATCTGTTCGGTCAATAAAAAAAGCGACAAGAGACGGCAGCATACCCAAAGCAAATATCAATAACGATGAAGGCGAGAACAGAACCCATATTGTGATCGATCCAGCACCCCACATCCAAGTTATCAAACTTGGTGCTTTCTTTCCATTTAGGGTGACAGATGAAACCATTCGCTTATTGACCTTCGATCTTTCGATTTACCATGGTTGAACAATCATCAAACCGATAACAACAGATAAGGTTATAATAATAGAAAATACTGCCGCCGTTTGCTGTCCAGCTCTTTCAGCTTTCGTAATGCGGGCATCTCCAGCCCCTTCAATATCTTGGATTTCTTCTTCTGCGGCTAGCCATTCATTTTTTGCTTCCTCATAGCCGGAAATATCTTCCTTGCGGCGCTTAGCATTATCAACCAAATCAAATAACTCGGGCAAACTTCCTTTGCGAACAAGTCGTGGAATTTCTTTCTCCAGATCGCCTCTGGTTATCCGATTATGGTAGCTATTAATCGCTGGACCTAACAATCCACCAATCCAACTTGATAATCCAAGTAATGGTTGCTCGCGCAATTTCCATTGTAAAAAAGCAAGTAGGCTCAACAGGCCAATGATTGATGTGTTCCGGGTTTTCGATCCCAATGATTTAAGATGGAGATGAATATCTTCTTTGAAGCGAGCTGCAATAAATGCAGCTATATGACGGTCAACGGGGCGTTGGTTTGTGTCTGCCGTACTGGCTGATCGCTCCATTGCTGGCAATAGATGGTCAATCAAAAGAACGTAATCGTGCAGGACCAAGGGGCTGTGACAAGGAAGACTGGTGTTGATTTCATATAAAACACGCTCAAGACCATACCCCAGTTCTTTAATAGCTAAAAATCCCTTTAAGGCCGATAAGTTTTTCTGCAAATCGGGTGTTCCTGGAAAGGGAGGGAGGTGATTGGCCAACCACGTTTGTCCAATATCGTAGGACAGTATTTCTGACACAAATGGTTTATTATTATTATGAAGAACCTCGGTTGCTAATAACGGGCCATAGCCGTCGGGCATAAACGCAATGTTCTTATAACGGATTGGGCCTAAAGGATCTAAGATCATACACAGAATAAATGAAATATAACTTTCAGATCCTCGGTATCCTTGAGAATGGAACTTAGCATTTCGATAAACGCCTTTAACCGCTTCAGACATCGCCTTATTACCTAAGGAGCGCAAGAGCCATGTATCAAAGGCTTCTTCTCGGCCTGCAGCCACAGAATCTGGTATTTTTTGAGCAAAATGATAGGCCAATGATCGCGGGCTAACATATTCTTTACCTTGAAATAGGTAGGGGGTTTCCGCCTTTTCAAAGGCAAAGGGGCGCTTCTTAGATGAACTTGTCCGTTGCCCATCAAGCCAGTTCGTAATTTCATTAAAATCCCAACGTGCAGCAGGGTCATCGTTCAGCATTCCCTGAATCGGTTTAAGCAAAGGTAAAGGAATGGACGAATTGCCGAAAATAACGGTGTATGAACTTTGTTCTAATCGGGCTCTAATTAAATCGTCGTCCTTCAATTTTGCTACAGGGTTTTGACCTAAGACCAAAATTCCAATCGTCACGCCGAGAGCATAAATATCATCGCGTGACGTGCCCACACCGCGCCCCGCTGGATGAGACATCGCGCGCTCAATGGGCTCAAAGATACAGGGCTGATCATAACCGGGCGGCGATGTTAGATTCTCGCCAATGACTATTTCAGTCATTTCTTCGTCGTTAAAAAAAATATTCTCGGGCCGTATTGCACGGTGTGGAGCATCCTGATCAGCCAGTTTCTGAAGTATAGTTGTTAAGGGAGTGGCCAGTTTCTGTGGCACATCATATTCTGTGATCTTGGCTTCTTTGCATGCAAGCCGATGCATGACGCGTCCGCCCAAGGGTTGAGTGAAAATAATAGCCATTGTGCTTTGCCCAAGCGGAGGCCAAAAGACCACATCCCAGTCAATGAGGTCTAATCGTCCCGACGAGTCTAAGGTTTTTTGTTTGCGTATGCTATCAATGCGTGTCGGTATTTCTGGGGAACAAATCAATACGAAAAGTTTTCGGCCTAAATCGCGACGGTCTTCGGCTAGGTAGGCTCTGGCAGATGGAGAATCAAAATGTGGCAACGGTGTTGCCGTATCAAGCGCAAAGCGGTCCCTAAGTATAACAGGTCCGTTACCGTCACCCCGTGGGGTCGGTGTATTTTCAGCCGGAACATCCGCAGGCTTGAAAGTCTCCTCCAGATCCTTGGGGAGCGCATCTGCGGTATCATCCGTTTCCAAAGGCTGTTCTGCCATGGTCACAAATCCTCAATCCCTAATACTGGCCGAAACGTTCTTGTCAGACCAACATTGGTTTTAATTTTAGGATTCTACACGCAAACTAGTAAAAAAACAATAATATATTGTTTTTTTCCAGTTCGGGCGCCGTTCAGATTAGTCGGCGAAAGGATCTTGGACTAAAATTGTATCATCGCGCTCTGGCGATGTGGATAACAAAGCAACCGGTGCTTCGATTAATTCTTCAATTCGGCGGATATATTTAATGCAGGTGGCGGGTAGTTCAGCCCATGACCGTGCACCTTCTGTACTTTCCGTCCAGCCTTCCATGATTTCGTACATCGGCTCGACTTTAGCTTGTTTGGCTGTTGATGCTGGTAGGTGATCGTAGATTTTCCCATCAATCTTATAGCCCGTACAGACGTTTAAATCTCCAACACCGTCCAACACATCTAGTTTGGTTAATGCGATGCCAGTAACGCCATTAATCTTAACGGCTTGGCGAACCAAAACTGCATCAAACCAACCACAGCGCCGCGGGCGACCGGTTACCGTGCCAAATTCATGTCCGCGCTCACCCAACAATTGGCCAACTTCATTTTCAAGTTCCGTTGGAAAGGGTCCGCCGCCAACCCGTGTGGTATACGCCTTGGTAATGCCAAGAACGAAGTCGATCGAATTTGGCCCTAATCCAGAGCCAACGGCAGCTTGTCCTGCTACCACGTTAGAGGAAGTTACAAAAGGGTATGTGCCATGGTCAATATCAAGCATTGTGCCTTGCGCGCCTTCAAACAAAATCCGGTCGCCACGGCTTCGTGCTACGTCTAAATCTTTCCACACAGCTGCCGCATATGGTAAAACTTTCGGCGCAACTTCATGCAGTTGAGAGCGCAAATCGTCACCAGAAACCTCATCCATGCCCATGCCGCGTAACAATGCGTTATGGTGGAATAAAAGGCGCACGATTTTATTATCAAGCTCGTCCAAATCAGCCAAATCGCCTAAACGAATGGCTCGGCGAGCAATTTTATCTTCGTACGCAGGGCCAATACCGCGCCCTGTGGTCCCAATTCTTCCTTTTCCGGCGGCCTTTTCGCGGGCTAAGTCTAAATTCCGGTGAAGCGGTAGAATAAGTGTTACTTGTTCTGAAATTTTTAAGTTTTCAGGGCTGACAGCAACCCCTTTTTCGTGGATACTTTCGATTTCAGATAGCAAAGCCCACGGATCAAGAACAACACCGTTACCAATAACAGACGCTTTGCCGGGGCGTACAATGCCGGATGGTAATAAGCTTAATTTGTAGACCACACCGTCAATAACCAGCGTGTGTCCGGCATTATGTCCACCTTGAAAACGAACAACTACATCGGCACGTTCAGAAAGCCAATCGACAATTTTGCCTTTACCCTCATCGCCCCATTGGGAACCGACAACTACTACATTAGCCATTTCGAATTAACCTTCCTGATCGGAGTTGAGTTTTACGATCTCATCATTTTTTATCACATGAGTGCAGCGTAAACGCCGTGCTTCTAAATATACATCTATTTGTTTTTCTAGCCCTGCTACAACTGCCCAGCCATAGTTGCGCAATTTGCTTGCAGCATTTGGCGAAGTGCCAAAGGGCAGGTAAATACGGTTTTTTTCTTGGGGGCGGGGCAAGGCGCGTAAAATGGTATCCATAAACAATGTGAACCCCGTTGCGGCTTCACCGTCGGCAGTTCCGTTTTCAGCTAGGTAACGCCCACCACTGCCAATTTCACCACGTACACCGCGGGCAAAAAAGGTGAAGGTAACGCCGCAATGATATTCGAAGCCGCGATTTTCAACGGGATCAATGGTGATTTGACTATCTGGAGCTGCGGCTTTTATCAAATCAACAACCGTGTTTAATGTTGCTCGCTCGGTCGAGGCTTCAGCGCCAAAATTCATGGTATTCAGCGCTTGCATGGTTTTATCAGCTCGCCCGGCAGCACTTAAAAGCGCAACTAAAAGATCAGCGCTGGATTGTCCTATTTGGTCAAATAGACCCGCAACAGACGCCGCGTCTTTGCGATCTAAGGCAATGCGTAATTGAGCTTCGGTATCGCCTGAGATACTCAACTCGCGACAAAGTGCCGGCACCAACGTTGGAATGGCCAAGTCGACAGAAAGTCCTTCTACCCCAAGATCAGTTAAGGACTGAATAGCTAATAAAATGACTTCGGCGTCGGCTTGAGCTTGTCCGGCACCAATGATTTCTGCACCGACTTGGGTGAATTGGCGCTCGGGGCGTAATTGCGATCCCTTAACCCGTAAAACATCACCAGAATAACTAAGGCGTAAAGGCCGTTCTATTTTTTTTAGCCGCGTTGCTGCAATACGTGAAACTTGTGGGGTCATGTCCGCGCGCACACCCATCATGCGCTGCGATACAGGGTCCATAATTCGGAACGTTTGCGATGCCATAGCCGTCCCTAAACCACCCAGCAAGCTATCTTCAAATTCAATTAATGGGGGTTTGATGCGCTCGTAGCCATTACTGCTAAATGCCGCCATTATCAGGTGAAGCGTCTCTGCTTCAAAGGTTGCGTCAGGTGGTAATACATCAGCCAAACCAGTTGGCAGAAGGGCCATCTTTTGTACTTCGGTCATGGTGACCTTCCTTAAACTTTGTGCATACGACAGATTAAACAAAACGCATTTAATACGAAATCAGCTGTTCGTAACGAAATTTGTCTGATTCTTCAAGCATCCCGCCGCACTTATACACAAGAATATGAGACTCCACCCCATATCACTGTCTTATTTAAGTTTTTTCGACTCCATTTGTCCCCGTCAGATTTGATTTTGTGGACATATTCAGGATTTATGGAGTTTCGTTTATATTCGAAAACGAATCGGAGATTGGGCGGCTTAAAATAATCCAATCGATGCTTGGTATAAAACCCCGGATATTAATGCTCCCAAAAGAGACAGAAATATATACCACATAAACAGTGGCTTTTTGAGTGCTGCAAATTCGGCCAATTCGGCGGGCACGTTGGTTACACCGCCAGCCGGCCGGGTTGCCCAATTCACTTAAATATTTTGAAGCGTGATCTAATTCCATAAAGAACGGATTAACGCTAACATATGCAATGAATCGATAATAACTATAGAGCTATCGAATTAAGTCTTCAACCAAAGCTTTGATCTGTAGGCCTAAGAATTTAGAATTGATCCGACATTGAGCCAAACTTCCAGCGATAAACCAAAGGCCGGGCTGGTTTGTCCGGCAGTACATATTGCGCAGTTCAAGCCCATCGCCAAAACCCCATATGGGGCCAACCCGTTGGGCAACATTCTCACCAAATAACTGTTCGACCACCGCTTCTTGGGACTTGTACCCCGTGGCCAGAACAACCAAATCAGCCTCAAGCGAGGTACCGTCTTCAAGGGCTATGCCGGTTGTCGAAAACGTCTCTATTTGATCGTATTGAAGCAAGCCAACTTTGCCCTCGATTAACAAATCAGAGCAGCCGACGTTGAAATAATAACCCCCGCCGTGGGTCAAATATTTAAACTGCCAGCCTGTGTTCTCATCACCATAATTGAGCTTAAAGCCAACCTTTTTTAGACCATCCAACATCACTTTATCAATTTCTGTGGTCTGCCTCGTGAACTCAACGTGTGCGCGGCGGGCTAAGGGAACGGGCATCGACAGAGCGATCAGGTCGCAATCATCAACGGATGGGCCTGAGTCATAAAACGCGTAAGGCAACTGAGCGCTCGGTTCAATATCAACAATCATTGTTGAATTTCGCTGGATCATCGTAACATCAGCACCGTTTGAATGAAGGTCTTGGGCAATATCATGGCCGCTGCTTCCCGTGCCTAATACAAGAACCTTTTTGCCTTTCCATTGAGTGCCATTTTTATAGGTGCTGGAATGCTGAATGGTACCTTTGTAATTTCCAATCGTTGGGATTTTGGGAATGTTTGCAATGCCACTAGCACCCGTTGCCATCACAATATGTCGGGGCATAAGTGTGCGCGTGCTACCATCTGATTTTTTTAAATTAAGTTGCCAATGCTGCGCGGCGTCATCATATGCACCGTCGACCACTTCGGTACCAGCCCAATAATTCAATTCCATGGCATCGACATACGCTTCAAACCAATTGGCTAACATGTCTTTTGGAATGTAAGTGGGCCAAGTGGACGGAAAAGGCATGTAGGGCATGTGGTTGACCTTAACTTGATTGTGCAGGGTCAACGAATGGTAGCGGTTGCGCCAGTTATCGCCAATGCGTTCATGCTTATCAACAATCAAGTTGTCGATCCCCAATTGTGTCAATCGGGCCGAAGTCGCCAAACCGGCTTGACCGCCGCCAATGATTACGACGGTTGGCTCATAGTCCGCATAAGCTTTTGCGGCTTGGCGTTGGTCGAGCCAGTTCGGCCCATGGAAGCCGTCCGAATATGATTTACCGGTTGGCCGGTTGGCTCCTTTTTTTTCTTCAAAGCCTTTTAGCTCTTCTAATGTGGTTAGGATCGTCCACGCTTTATAAGCGCCCACATCTGACGCGTCGGGGCACAACCGGACAATGCCACGATTTCGGCCCGTTTTGGTTTGAAACGTAAAAAAGGCTTCGATCGTATCGGTGCCAATGCGGCTGACTAAAGCGGGCGGGTTATCTAATTGATCAATTTTGAACTCAGTTGCCTCTGAGGCTATGAGGGCTGGGGCTAGAATGTCACAAATCTCAGCCGGGTTACAGAGTGTTTGTATGTCCCACGTCAGCGCCAAAGCATCGCGCCAGTAGCATTCGGAAAGAAATAGGGTTTCTAATTGTGTCGCGTCAGAGGCTGATTGCTCTAACTGTTCAATCCAACTGTCCACAATTGCGTTATAGTCTGTTCTGCTCGCGTCCAAAACTCTTCCTTCCTTAATGTACGTAAATGTAACTTGAGGATTTTCAATATTTTGCAGTAAATGCTTTGTGCCGGATGGTTCGGCCTATGCTTTGAATGAGCGGCGGGATCAACTGTTTGCTCAGTGAAATGCCGCCGCCTGCCCCCAAATCTGCAATCGACCATGCCCGCCAATAGGTTTGACTGTTTTCGCTATTTGTAAGCGTCATATCTCGTTTGTACTGGCTGGCTATTGCAACTGCTTTTCGGGTGTCGTTGCCTTTGTTAAGTAGGCCACCAGAGGCACTGGCGAAAACGTTCACCCGAGCTTTGGTTCGTTCTTGGAAGCCCCGACCTGTTTTGGTTTTAAGCGAGAATATCTCGCGCTTAGATCCAGAATCCCAGTTGCCAATTTGGTCGCGGGTTGAAAATGTTAAAATAAGAGATTCACTTGGGTCAATCGTATGCCTGGATTTACGAAGCTGGATTTCACTTATTTTTTGCAAAACTAAATTATCATTGGAATCGTCGAAGGGTTGAATTTGAATAGATTTTTTCTGGTGCAAGGTTTGAAGCGATAATGCGTTAATGTATGCGTCTTCAGCGTGAGCGTAAGTCAGCGGGGCTAACACACAGAGTATAAAGGATGAAAGTAGGTTTATAATTTTCATAAATGTACCTATTCACAGTTTATTTTTTTATCATACGAAGACTACGGGTTGCCGGGAAATTTTTTGAGAAACTTATATGTATTTGAAAACCAAATTAGGTGGATTGCAAATCAGGTTATGTTTACCCAGTATCTTAGTTATAATTCTAGGACATTAAGGATTTTAAAACGTTGAGTAAAGTCAAACGCCGTAAAGGTGCTATTTCAGGCGGGCATCCCGATACGGTACGCGCTGCACAAATTACATTAGAAGAAGGCGGCAACGCGTTTGATGCTGTCATGGCGGCTATGGTCGCATCTAGCATTACTGAACCCGTTTTGTCTTCGATGGGTGGCGGTGGTTTTTTGATGGCGGCTCCGGCAGGTCAAGATCCGATTATCTATGACTTTTTTACGCAAACACCTGGTGCTCATGCCGCCAAAGATGGCCGCGACTTTCATCCCAATCTTTGTGATTTTGGAACTACCCAACAAGAATTTCACATTGGCCGGGCATCGATTGCGGCACCGGGTGCTGTAAAAGGTTTGTTTGAAGTTGCCAACGATTTAGGTCGCATGCCTGTTCACCGTATCATCGAGCCGGCAATGGTATTGGCGCGTGAAGGGGTGACGATCAACGCGATGCAAGCCCGGATATTTCAAATCGTCGGCGGTATTTATATGTCGACGCCAGAAAGCCGGGCAATTTTTGCATCCAAAAACGATGTAGAGAAATTGATTGGCGAGAACGAGTTATTTACCAATGCCACCTTTGCAGATGCCATGGATGCGATTGCCCATGAGGGCGAAGATTTGTTTTATAAGGGTGAGATATCGACCCTTATTGATGCCGATTGCCAAATGGGTGGAGCCTTGCGGCGTAAAGATTTGGAAACGTATCAAATCTCTCGGCGCGCTCCTTTAGTCAGCGACTATCGTGGAGCTACATTTATTACTAACCCGCCCCCGTCCAGTGGTGGGCTGATGATCGCGTTTGCCATGGCTTTGTTGGAAGATGTGACATTTACAGACAAACCGTTTGGTAGTTTTTATTATTTGCAGGACTTGGCCCATTTAATGGCGCTTACCAACCAAGCCCGAATTGAAGCTGAAATTTATCATCTCGATCCAGCTGATGCACATGATGTTTTATTCGATCCTGAATTGTTAGATAAATATCGCGCTGAAGTTTTGGGTAGGCCATCCGCTCGGCGTGGAACCACACATATCAGCGTTATTGATGTCGATGGTAACGCGGCAGCTTTAACCATTTCCAACGGCGCAGGTTCTGGATATATCGTCCCAGATACTGGAATTATGATGAACAATATGCTGGGCGAAGAAGACATTAACCCACGCGGCTTCCATAATTGGATAACCAATACCCGCATGAGCTCTATGATGGCCCCTAGCCTGCTTAGGGCTTCCGGTGGACAAGTTACGGCCTTAGGGTCTGGCGGCTCGAGCCGCATCCGAACGGCTTTATTGCAAGTGCTGATGAATTTAGTCGACTTTGCTATGCCCCTAGATCAAGCCATTCAATCACCTCGCATCCATATAGAAGGTGCCCGTTTGGATGTTGAATACGGGTTCCGGCCAGAAGTCGCGCTTGAGTTTGCAAATGCGTTTGAGGATGCAAAAATATGGCCCGAGAAGAATATGTTCTTTGGTGGTGTTCACGCGGTCGGCTACGATGGAGATCGAAAAGACATGTGGGCGGCGGGTGATCCGCGGCGTAATGGCTGTGCTGTGGTTTTGGATTAGCTCTCATTTACGCCCCAAAAGATCAAAAATGAGGGATAAATGGCTGTTGACGGGTAACCGTAGGCTCTGTACAACACCGCTCAACTGAATTGTTCCGTCGGATGCTTGTGCATAACGACGTGCGCCTTAGTAATATAATGATTCTAACCCGGCGCAAGAAATTAGCATTCGGCAAGAAATAAAATGATAAATTTTGAAGGCGTTGCTCCGGCCCTTAGTCAGGCATTGGACAAACGTGGTTATACTGAACTGACTCCTGTGCAGCTTGCTGTGTTGACCCCTGAACTTAGAGACGTAGATGCCTTGGTTTCTGCGCAAACAGGATCGGGAAAAACCGTTGCGTTTGGAATGTCTATAGCGCCGACGTTATTGGGTTCAGACGAAAAGTTTGGCCGTGGTGGTCGTGCTATGGCATTGGTTGTTGCCCCAACACGTGAATTGGCCTTGCAGGTTAAGCGCGAGCTAGAATGGCTGTTTGAGTTGACTGGAGCTAAAATTGCATCGTGCGTTGGCGGCATGGACATGCGGACGGAACGGCGGGCTTTGCAGCAAGGTGTGCATATTGTTGTAGGAACGCCGGGGCGTCTGCGCGATCACATTGAACGGGGTTCGTTGGAACTGACCAAAATTAAAGCCGTGGTTTTAGATGAAGCAGACGAAATGCTTGATTTGGGCTTTCGCGACGACTTGGAGTATATCCTAGGGGCTTCCCCTTCTTCGCGTCGCACATTGATGTTTTCCGCAACCGTTCCTCGCTCAATCGCCTCATTAGCAAAGCGCTATCAGCGCGACGCAATCCGGGTCGAAACCACATCGGAGCGCGAGCAGCATATAGATATCGATTACCAGTCTTTGACCGTTGCGCCAAACGACCGCGAAAACGCAATTATCAATTTGCTTCGTTTCCATGAAGCTAAAAATACGTTGGTCTTTTGCGCCACCCGCGCCACCGTCAACCATATGACCAGCCGCCTGAACAACCGGGGCTTTTCAGTTGTCGCACTGTCTGGTGAATTAAGTCAAAATGAACGGACCCATGCTTTGCAAGCCATGCGCGATGGTCGGGCACGGGTTTGTGTCGCAACCGACGTTGCAGCGCGCGGCATCGATTTACCTAACCTAGACTTGGTTATTCACGCCGATATTCCTAGAAACAGTGAAGCTTTGTTGCACCGAAGTGGTCGCACCGGCCGGGCCGGGCGTAAAGGCGTTAGCGCATTAATCGTGCCTCACAATGCACGGCGTAAGGCTGAGCGGTTGCTCAGCAATGCAAATATCAATGCGACTTGGATTAAGCCGCCATCGGTTGATGATATTGAAAAGCGCGACCGGGAACGGATTTTTGACGATCCAATGTTGGTCGAGCCGTTGAACGATGTTGAAAAAGCTTTCACCGAAGATCTATTGGGTCGTCATAGTGCTGAACAGATTGCTGCGGCCTTTTTCAGGCGTGTTCAATCTGACAACCCAGCACCTGAAGAATTGATTGAGACAGGACCTTACAAAGAAGAAGCCAAAAAACCCCGCCGTGAAGATTTCAAGAACGGCGTTTGGTTCTTGTTGTCGGTTGGACGTAAAGACCAAGCTGAAGCACGCTGGTTGTTGCCAATGCTTTGCCGAGCTGGACATATTACCAAAAACGAAATTGGCGCTATTCGCATTCATCAAACTGAAACGCATGTTGAGCTGGAACCCGGATGTGTCGATAAGTTTTTGGAAGCTTTAGGGCCTAGCTGCAAAGTCGAAAAAAATATTGGTGTGACGCGCCTTAAGGGCATTCCGGAAGCACCAAAGGAGCCGTTTAATCGCCCACGGCGCGACAAAAAACCCTATGTAGGGAAAAGGTCCGAAGGCCCCGATAAGCCTGCATATAAAGGCAAGTCTGATGGTAAGTCTTATGGTCGTGTAGAAGGTTATAAACTAGAAGCGGGACCTAAATTTGGGCAAAAAAAGAAGTTTGACCATAAATCTGACACCCGTTCGGAAGAACGTAAATCAGAAAGCCGCTCATCAAATAGCGATAAGCCTAAGTATGAGAAAAAAATGGGTGAGCGTTCGGAAGGACGTAAGACGGAAGGGCGCAGTACATTCGGTGAAAAGCAGAAATTTGAGAATAAACCACGTGATGGCTCACCCCCCAAACGTCCTTGGGAAAAGGGTGATAATCAATCAAATGATAAAAAACCTAAGAAAAACAAAAAAAGTAAAAAACCTAGATTTGAAGGTTTAGTAGCCAAAAGTCGCAGCGCTGATAAATCGGGGGCTGCTCCTTTGAAAAGAAATAAACCTTCTAAAGCTCCGAAGTAAGGTTTGTAATTGGCTTAAGCTAAAAAAATTTGATAACATTTCGTTATGGGAACTAAAGGTGTTATTGACATCTTTTGTTTGTGATTGCGAATAAGCATAACAGCTAGCGAGAAGAATAGTTTTTCAGAAATCAAGCTGCTGGATGAACTGAGCAATAGCCAACGAAAAGATATAGCACAGCTTTGTAGTTGGCGTCATTACAGCAATAATGAACAAGTTATTGATCGTCAAAGCAATGCTACCAATATCTTATTTATTGTTGAAGGACGCTTGAGGGTCGTGATGTATTAGCTTTCTGGGCGGGAAGTGACGTTTAATGATTTAGATGCAGGGCAACATTTCGGCAAAATCTCTGCAATTGATAGCGAACTCCGCTCCGCCAGGATTATGGCCCTAACCAAATGCAACGTTGCTATCATGCTTCAAGGCCAGTTTTTGAACCTATTGGAAAAAGAACCACAGATTGCTTTGCAGTTGATGCACGGATTAACCTCTATGGTGCGCGCGTCAACAATACCCATTATGGACCTCAATACGTTAGCTGCAAACAACCGTGTACAAGCCGATTTGTTGCGCCTAGTCAAAACGGAAGTGGAAGATGATGGCAGTGCTGTTATTTCCCGGACCCCCGTGCATGTCGATATTGCTAGCCGCGTCAACACTACCCCGTGTGTTTAACGATCTTGCGCGTGAGGGGCTCGTTGTTCGTGAAAAATAGTGTATTTATTATCAACGATTTGGGAAGCCTTAGGAGATGGTTTAAGAGGTTTGGTATGATTAATTACCTAAAGGGGTATGAAGTTTATCATTAATGTATTAAAAGCTCATGGATACAACACGCCTCAAACTATGGACGGACGAGATGTGATCGGTTTGGCTCATGAGCACAAACTAGATTCAATCTTAATGGATATGCAGTTACCTGAGATTTCCGGTCTGGAAGTCACCAAAATGTTGAAGGCGGATGACTATTTGAAATTGATCCCTGTTGTTGCCGCTACGGCGTTCGCAATGAAGGGTGATGAAGATAAAATTCGTGAAGTGGGATGTGAATGATATATCGCTAAGCTGATTTCTGCCCCAACATTCCTTGATATGGTAGCTAAGTTTTTAAACTAAAACCTTTTTAAATTAGGACCATCGATTGAAGAGTTCGCTAATTTTAGCGCAATTTAAAAGCGACTAAAGATTTTGGCCTCTTTCAAATTGCGTGCAATCGAGCGCACTAATTAAAAACCTTGAATTTATGGAATAAAAAAAAGCCAGCTAAGCCGACTTTTTTTATTGATCATAGAGACTGGGGGCACATAGCCCGCTCAAGTTTTTAATTATTTGATTTTAGCTTCTTTGAATACGACATGCTTACGTATGACGGGATCGTATTTATTGAATTCAAATTTTTCAGTAGAATTCCGTGGATTTTTTTTGGTTACGTAATAGTAGCCAGTGTCCGCGGTGCTAACGAGTTTAATAAGTTGTGATGCTGGCTTAGCCATAGTCCAAGTTCCATTATAAAGATAAATAAAGATCCAGAGCGGCGCACAATACAATGCCCTGTGTCAGTGTCAAGACACTCGTTATTTGTGATGAATTGGGCTACTTTTGCGCTTGGTTTGTTGCTGATGAAAAGTATAATGCGCGGGTGTAGGTCGTTGGATTCTCGATCATATGTATAGCAATGTCTAATTCTTTGTCTGATTTCCTTTGTTGCGCAGGGCACGTGCTACGCAAGTTATTGCGTCGGGCACTATTTTTTAACCCGACCGATCGCCATTGATGGAATGTTGATTTAATTCCTGAGGCAGAATTTAAAGTTATATTAATAAGCTTTTCAATGGGTTCAGGTTTCGCTTTGGTGCACAACGATGGGCGAACACCAAGACCATGTAAAATATAGCCGGATGGGGCAATAAACTGGGACCATGTCAGGGTGATTTCCCCGTCATTTGGCAGCCTCAGGACGGATTGTACGGTGCCCTTTCCAAAAGACGATGTTCCAATAAGGATAGCGCGCTCCCGGTCTTGTAAGGCGGCTGCTACGATTTCTGCAGCAGATGCGGATTTGCCATCTATCAACACTATCAACGGTCGTTCTTCAGTCAAATCCGATCCACCCGCTGCGTAATGATGCAAGCTGTCGGGATGGCGTCCTTTTGTCGAAACAATCGTCCCTTGGGTTAAAAACAAATCAGCGACTTTAACCGATTGCTTAAGCAAGCCGCCGGGATTTCCGCGCAAATCAAGCACGACCCCTTTTAAATCGTGCCCCATAGCGCTTGTGGCTAATTTTAGCTTTTCAGATAATGACGGGGCCGTGCCCTGATTAAAGCTGCTGATTTTATAATACAGGATATTTTTTAAGCGTTTTTCGGTGACCGTCGGAAAAACGATATGCTTGCGGGTTAGCTTGTGTGTTTGCGGGGCCGTAATACCTGCTCTGGTGACGGATAGACTGACCGTTGTGTTAGTTGGGACCCGAATAAGTAATGTTGCCTGACGGGGCGTTAAATGGCTTGCTGGTTTTTTGTCAATGTGGGTGATGGTGTCATTTATGAGCAACCCCGACTTTGCCGCTGGAGTGTTGGGTGTGATACGCGTTATGCGTAATGCGCCGTCAATACGTTTGAAGCCAATCCCAATGCCGCCAAACCCATCGCGTTGAGCGCGG
>Ga0114994_10000501_pt1 | contig 26249 bp, 16 predicted proteins | sample ArcticOcean_MG_C_9_FD_87043 | JGI IMG/M metagenome (GOLD analysis project Ga0114994, IMG submission 87043) | Marine microbial communities from western Arctic Ocean - ArcticOcean_MG_CB2_152 | ecosystem: Environmental > Aquatic > Marine > Oceanic | place: Arctic Ocean: Canada Basin | collected...
GAACCGCCTCGGCGAAACTCCCCGAACAGTGAGCCACGTTCGCCCTGTCGATCAATCTGTCGCGCGACTTCCCGCAAGCGACCTTGGACCGCGGCGACGCGTTCGGCACCGAACACTCCAGCAGAGCCAGCAGGCACTCGGCCCGAACGTGAGCGTCGCCGTGCGGGGTAAAAAACCCGCAGTGTTTGACGGGTTTCGCGCGCGCGGAGCGTAGTCTGCGATTCATTCGGCTGCCCCACTAACAAGGCATGGCTGCCCGCACGCCGCAGCCAATGCATCGATGAAGCACATCCTTGCTCTGCTCGCGACGGTGAGAGCAGACGACTTCCTGCTGGAGCAGGTGACCGCCGCGCTGGGCGCGCCGACGACGCCGGAAGCGCTCGCCACTGCTTTAATTGATGACCGCTTCGAGTACCTGCGGCGGGGCGCGGACTACACCTTCGCGGCCGACGACGGGCAGGGCGTGCGCGAGGCGTTCGCAACGCGCCTCGCGCCGGCCGTCCCCGTCATCGACCTGCGGGCCTCGGCCTTCAACTGCTCGGCGCTCTGCGCGTTCCTGGACGTGGGCCCGCGGGCCCTCGCCGCGAGCCCGCGCGTCGACGCGTACGTGCTCCTCGGTCTGGGCTCGGCCGCGTTCGGCTCGCCCTTCCACCCGGCGACCCTCCGGACGCTCGCGCGGACGTGCGGCAGGACGGACGCGGACCTCGAGGCGCTCCTGCTGGACCCGAAGCTGCGGCGGTGGTTCGTGGCGCAGCACTTCCCGCGCGTGGCGCTGGCGCCGCGACAAAGCGGCGCCCCGCGCGGCCGCTACGGCGTTGATAACGTGGGCGACATTCGCCGCTCGACGGCCTGGGTGCTCCACCCGAAGCTACACCACGTGCCGCTCGGCCTGCCCCGGGCCCTCTCCCCCCATTTAGAACGCGAGGCCGCGTGGCTCGCGGCGGACCGCGGCGGGCGCAGTCAGGACGTGTACGTGAACCACAAGCCCCGAGTTTATAGGGAACGCATCGCCGCGCGCCTCCGCCAGGCGCTGGGGCGCCCCCTGCCGAACGCCTACGCCGGAAAGGACGAATTAAACAGGCGCACCGCGAGCTACGTGGGCGCCCTCTTCCGCCACCGCGTCGTGCTCTCGCCCCCGGGCTCGGGCGTCGACTGCTACCGGCACTATGAGGCCATGGTGTGCGGGTGCGTGCCCCTCGTGGAGTACTCGCCCCTCGCGGCGGAGCTCCTCGCGGGCCTCCCCGCCATTTTGGTGCGCTCCTGGGGCGAGGTGGACGCTGCGTTCCTCCAGCGGGAGCTCGCCGCGCTCAGGGCGCGGACCTTCGACCTGCGGCGGCTGACGCAGGCCTTCTGGCGGGAGGAGCTCGACCGGGCGCGCCGGAGCCCCGGCCTGCCGGCGCGGCGCCGGAAGCCGCCGTGACCCTCGCTGCGGCTCCGGCGCTGGGTATTATGTGTAGGACTTATGTTATACAGTCCATACGCCAGGAGCAGGTACAGGAATGGGGCCTAGGGCCACCATGAAGCCAATCGCATTTGCCTTTTTCAGCAGGATGATCGCGGATGGCTTTTTTGCGAGCAGGGACGGTTCCTGCGCGGGCCAGGAGTCCTGGCGGAGCAATTGCAGACATGCTTTTGCCTGAGCCCGATTTGAATTCAAAGATCTCAGCACCTTAAAGCGCGGGCTCGTGCTAAGCGACAGTTTGGGGCGACTCAAACATACGCCAGCATCGCAGTGATCACACAGAAGTATTTTGCAGCGCGCGCTGCAAAAGACTGCGCAAGACGCGCCGTCACAGAGCAAAAACCGCCGGCCCAGCCGATATAGCAGCTCCAGCCAGCCACCGCGCGCTACCAAGCAAGTTGACACGCAGCCGCCGTCGCGCAGTACATCACAGCGAGACCATGGACGCCTTCGACGTCGGCGCCTACCTGGGCCGGGGCGGCTTCGCGACCGTCTACCGCGCGGTCGAGCGCGCCACGGGGAGGACGGTGGCGCTCAAGGTCGTGGACACGCACAAGCTGCGCGAGGCGGGCGTCGACGCGGAGAGATTAGAAAGAGAGATCGCGTTGCACGCGACCTGTATGAATGAAAGAGTGGTGACGTTACAAGGGTCGTTCGCCTTCGATTCGCGGCGGGACCTCGGGACGGAGGACGACGCGTGTGACCACGTGCAGGGCGTGTGCCTGGTGCTGGAGTATTGTCCGGGGGGCGACCTGCGGCAACTCCTGAAGAGGAAGGGCCGTCTTACGGATGCGGAGGCCAGGGTCTATTTAAAAGGCGTCCTGGAGGGGCTGGCGTATTTACACGCCAAGAACATCGCCCACCGCGACATCAAACTGAGCAACGTGTTGCTGGACGCCACGAATCAAATTAAATTGTGCGATTTCGGCGTCGCGGCGTCGATCGTCGACGGCGAGCGCTGGACGCTCTGCGGGACGCCGAACTACGTCGCGCCGGAGATCGTTGCCGGCGACCAAGCGCACTCCACGGCCGTAGACCTGTGGTCCGTCGGGTGCCTGGCCCACGCGTTATTGGCCGGGCGCCCGGCGCCGGTCCAGGCGCGGGCGCGCACGGCGTTGGGTGGCAGGCCCCGAGGGGAGGACGACGACTCCCTCTCCGCGACGCTGTCGCCCCTCGCCTCGGCGTTCGTGCGGCGGCTGCTCCAGGAGGACCCGTTGCAACGGCCGTCGGCGGAACAGGCGCTCCGGGACCCGTTCCTCACCAACGCAAGACCGCCGCTGGGCGCCCTGAGCCCCAACGTCATCGCTACGCCGCACAAAGCGGTGGACGCCTGGGCGGCCGCGTGCGACGACCGCTGGGAGGCCAAGGTCGCCCAGCGGTGCGACGAGATCATCGACTGCTCCCATCTGGAGTTCGCGGCTACGACCCCGAAGCAGACCGTGGCCATCGCCGACGGCCTCGCTAAAATCACGTGGCGCTGCGCCAAGGGCGCCGTCACGCTGGAGGCCTCGGGGACCCGCGTCCGCGTCTCGGCCTCGACGGGCGCCTCGCGAGCCTATACGCGAACGGACCTGCCGGCGCGCTTCCTTATACTCTATCGCCACCTCGCGAAGTGCGTGGCGCTCGTGCGGTCGCGCACCGTGCGCGTGGCCTGCCGCTACGGCGCGGGCGTGGAGTGCGCGCTCATGGCCAACGGCCCGCTCTGCGACGTGCGGCTGCGGTGGCGCGACGGGTGCCGCGCGCGCTACTCGCTCGCGACGGGGGGCTTCGAGTTACAGTTGCCGGACGCGACGGTCCACGCCTACACGCCGTCCCAGGGCACGTCATTACCCACGGACGCGCCGGACGCGCGCGTCGCCCTGTATTTGCGGGACGCGCGGAGCGGCGTGCGCAAATGTTTACGGGCGGCCCAGCGGTTCGAGGGCGCCAAATTCCCCATCGTGGTCGACGTGCGCGCGCCGTCGACGCCGCCGCGGCGGCCGCCCAAGAAGCTCGCGGCGACGTCGGGCCGCTCGACGAGCTCGCACACGACGCAACCGCTTGCGAACCTCTCCTTCGTCTCGGACCTCACGGCGGCGACGCGCGTGGCGGCATAGCCCAGGGGCGCGGCGTAAGGGTCTCCTGCTGCGAGGTTTGGTTTCTTTCAAGGTTGTCCGGGACCTTGACGTAAGTCTCGACGTCGGTGACTTTTGGTTTGAATTTAAAAAGGCGGCTAGGGGTCCACGGCGAGGGACACGTAGATGGACGCGGGGAGGAACTTGGCGAGGACGTCGCAGAGGACGTAGCCGAGGCGGACGTGCTGGTCGGCGGCGAGGCCCAGCACGCCGGCGCCCCAGACCAGGGGGAAGCCGTGCCAGGCGATCGCGAAGAAGAGGGCCGCGCGCTCGAGCTGCGCGGCGATGCGCTCGTCCTTGCCGCGCCGCGCCGCCGCCGCCCCGCGCGCGAGCGGCCCGCGGATGCCCAGGGCCAGCAGCGCGTAGAACGCCGCGCAGGACAGCGCCGCGAGCGCGAGGCCGTACGTGTTTTCGCCGGGCGCGCGCGCGTCCAACAACGCCGAGCACCAGCACATGACTTGCACCGCGACGAGGGCCGCGCAGCACTGTCCGCGCGCGGGTCTGGTCGGTGGCCGCGGCATGCGCGCCGTGAGCTCGCGCTCGACGCTGTAGGTCGCGAGGACCTGCGCGCTCACGGAGCACGTCCACAGCACGAGATGGAGCGGCCGCGCCGTGATACTCGAGACCAGCAACGGCGGCGCCTCGATGAGGCACGCCGCGTCCGAGCGCTCGAAAACATAGTATAAGAGGGTCAGGGCCTGCACGCCCGCGCACGGCCACGCGGCCGCCTCGGCGACGCGCCCCTTGGCCGGTCGCGCGCGCGCCACGCAGCACTGCACGACGCTCTGCGCGAACAATGCGCCGAAGAGCGCGCACGGCACCGTGGCCGCGACCTCGGTGTCGTCTTCTACAACGTGTATGGCGTCGCGGCCGTAGCAGGAGCCGCTGCCGAGTGTGAGTTGGCCCAGTACGAGATAGAGCACACAGACGAGGGGGCAGAGCGCGCAGCACAGGCGCCGGTCCAATACACCGCCCCGCTGCGTGGCGGCGTAGAGGAGGACCGCGTTCCAGGTGGCCGTGGCGGCCAGGAAGGCCCACTCCTTTGGTGTCATTGGTTCCAGGGCTAATAGTCCAAAGGAATGCCCAGCGACCACCGCCGCACACGCAGCACTAAGACTTGGTGTTTGTTTCGTGTGGTGATGAGCAGATCTGTAGTACAAATATGCCTCGATTTGCCATCAAAACCCGTAAGATAAACCCGTACACTAACTAACCCCCCGCGCAGCCCGTCCGGAACGGGTGCCAGCTATCGCCGACGCGTCCTAAGCACCCGTTGCTGGGGTAATTCTCTAACTCAACCTTGGCAAGCTTGAGATCCTGGCTCTTCCATATCTGAGCTAGACACTCGGCCGCACGCGGGCCACAGGCGTCAGCGCTCGACACAAGTGGTGAGAAGCACCGCTACACCCAGATCCAGCTGCCATGTTCATCTATGTAGCTGCGCTTGCGCTGATGTTCATTTGCCAAAATGGTGTCACAGCCTTCATTCAGACTCCCTCAAAAGTACCGCGCTCCGCCAAAGCGGCCTCCTGGGCCGCTAGCCGCCCGTCGCAGGGCGACACGCGGTTGGCCTCTCTAGCTGGGGTCGACGACTATGGGTGGGAATTTGGCGGCGGAGGCGAGGACGACGGCAGTGATGACGGTGGTGGTAGCCCCGATGCCGCCACGCCCAGCGCAAACCTCAGCGACGGCGAGAGCCCCGACCCCGCGGCGCAGGACGCGCGCCGCGCGCGCGGCGACCGCGACCTGCTCGAAGGCGCGTGGGGCCGGGAGGCCGTGCGGCACAAGTATCGCGGCCAGACGAGCGAGGACCTCGTCTGCCCGGAGGCGCGGACGCTCGCGCTCCGGTGGGGCAAGGCCGTCGGGGTCGCGTACCCGGCTTTGGCACTGCTCGCCGTCTGCTCGATCGGACCCGTGGGCGTGACCTAGGCGCCGCGCCGGTCCCGCAGACTCGGCCTGTGCGCCTGTAGTAACTACTTTCTCCTAATAACCAGCAGCAGCGTCTGCCGCCGTCTGTCCTCGCCACCATCCGACGCATCGCCAATTCGGGTTTTGCAATTCGGGTTTCGGCCCTGCGGCGGCCGATTTCACCAGCGGCGCGCATCGCTGCGCTGCGGTAATTTTAAGGTTGACGTACACATAGGGTACAAAATCACAGCGTAACCGCTTGGCGCGAAGCGGCAGCAGACGTAGCAGTGCAGCAGCAAACAAGCGAGGCTGCTGCGCGACCGGCAGAGCAGCGCGCACCAGCGTCTGGACGCACCGCCCTTCGCATGGCTTGCACTGATTATTTTCGTTCCGCGCATTGCGCACCCGAGCCCCGTCTGATAAATAGGGCGCTGGCGAAACCACCGAAGTGTCACTACCTCCTTCTGAGCAGCCTTTTTATATCGACGCCCCGCCCGAAACGCGCGCCGCCGGCCGTCAACATTTCCCACGCAGGCACCGGCCCGTGCGGTCTAGCCGGTGCGCGCCCGCGCCCCGTTTCATTGAGAGAGAGGTCCCGTGACGACGAAACCCGATGATTGAGACCGAATATCTAAACGCATGTGGCCCACGTTATTAGCTCTAACCGAGGACCCCTCACATACTTTAGACGAAACACCCCTTGCATGACAGCTGCGTCACCCTTATGTACTACAGGTTCTAAAGATGGGCTTCCTCTCCATCGTGCGCAAGTTGCGGGAGAAGGAGAAGGAGATGAAGTTATTGATCATTGGCTTGGACAATGCGGGCAAGACGACCATCATCCGCCGCTTCAACGGCGAGCCCATCGACACCATCGCCCCGACGCTCGGCTTCGACATCAAGACCCTGCAGCACAAGGGCTACAAACTGAACATCTGGGACATCGGTGGGCAACAAACTATAAGAACCTACTGGCGGAACTATTTTGAGGTCACGGACGGTTTGGTCTGGGTCGTGGACTCGGCGGACCGGTGGCGCCTCGACACGTGTCGGGACGAGCTGAAGGATCTATTACAGGAGGAGCAGCTCGGCGGCGCGTCGGTCCCGGTGTGGACGCCATTACAGGGACGGCGTGGCGCGGTCGATCGTCCACGCGTCGATGCGAGATGGTAGTCCCGCGCAGGTCCCTCCTCATCTTCGCGAACAAGCAGGACCTGCCCGACGCCTTAACCGCCGAGCAGATCGCCGAGCACCTGGACCTGGGCGCAGACCAGTACAAGAAGCGGCACTGGTGCATCAAGGCATGCTCGGCGCAGGACGGCACGGGCCTGCGGGAGGGCGTCGACTGGATCGTGGACGACATCGGCGCGCGCGTGCTGAACCGGTAAAGCGCCATGACGCCGAGGTCCACAGAGGCCGCCGTACTTGTGTAAAATTACGATTTTGACTAAACAATTACCTCCCCCTCCGAGTCGCTCCCATCGAATGCCTCGGGCACGGCGGCCCGCGCCGCAGCCGCGGCGTCCTGCCCCGCCTTGGCCGCGTCCACGAAGGCGCGGACGGCGGCGTCGACGCGGTCACACGGCAGGTCGAGCTGGTCCGCCAGCGGCGCGAGGCCCGCATCTGCCACAAGCCACGCCGCGACATCAGCCGGCGCCGCGCCGTCTGGCGCGCCGCAGGACGCGCCCCGCTCGTGCAAGAGGCGCAGGTGCGCCGCCGAGGCCTGGAGCGTCGCCACGAGCTCCCCCACGCTGCGCCGCGCCAACTGACGCTTGACGCGGCCCGACGACGAGCAGACGCTCTCGTCGTCGATCGTACAAAACGCGTCCTGCACCACCTCATCGGCCGTCGGCCGTTGGGCGGGGTCCTTCCTCAGGCACGTCGCGAGGCAGCTCCGGAACTTCGCGGACCAGGGCCCGTCCGGCAAACAAGGCGGCGGCTCGTCCCGGATGGACTTTAAGAGGGACCAGTAGCCGTCCTCGTTCTCCAGCGGGAGCTTGCCCAGAGCGACATTCAAGAAAGTAAGCCCGAGGGACCAGATGTCCGCCGGCGTCGAGTACTCCAAACCACCAATTCGCTCGGGCGACATGTAGGTCACCGTGCCCACGAAGCTGCGCGCCGGACATAATCTCCGCGCGGTCTGGCCGTCGTCGTTCGCGGATAACACCCGCAGGCCGGGGTCGCGCACCTCATTGACCTCCTCCTGGGCATGAGTCCGTTCCTCGAGCTTGCGCACGACGCCGAAATCAGAGAGTTTGAGCTCGCCCCGGCGGTTAATAAGCATGTTCGCCGGTTTCAAATCGCGGTGCACGTGCTTTGTACTATGAAGATACCTTAAACCCTTCGCCGCTTGCTTGTAGAGGGACGCTAGGACTCTTTCATCGCTCAACCCGCCCGCGTCGCAGATCTGTTGTAAGGAGCCGCCGTCCATGTACTCCACCATGAGCGACACAGTAGCGGTGGACATGTTGGCGAAGGCGTCGTAGAACTGGACGACGTGTCTTCTATCCTCTGAAGCGTCATCTCTTAAAGCGCCGTGCAGGGCTTTGAGTTCGTGGACCATCTGCCTTCGCTTATCCCGCTGGACGACCGGGATGGCCTTCATGGCCACGTACCTCAGACTCTTCAAATCCAGGGCCTTGTGCACGCGCCCGGCCGCGCCCTGGCCCAGCTTCTCCAAGACCACGACGCGATCCGTGACGGGCACCGAGGCCTCGGGCGTGGACTCTAAACCACAATCGCGGATCTTGTCCGCCACGCCGTCCAACCGAATCGCACCGCTCCGCGTGAAATAGAAGGACTCGTCCGCGAGGCCGACTTCCACTTTTTTCGTGAAGCTGCCCCGACCCTTTCTCAGCAAAGATGCGCGAGAAGAACTTTCGTCCTCGGACTCGTTGTGGTCGCTCTCGTCCACCTGGATCCAGTCCGCTTCATCTTCGTACGACTCCAGCAACCGCTGGCCGCCCCCAATGAAGGAACGGCTCCCCCGGCTGTTCCGGAGGCTGCCCTTGCGCTTGACCGGCACGCGCGAAAAGTTCAAGGGCGGCACCCTTAGTTTGGGCGGCGCGTACGATTCCTCCGCCTCTTCTGAATCCAGCACGGAATCGCCGAAGGCAGAGGACGGCGGCGCGAGGCCGACGCGGCTCGGACTCCCTTGGCTCGCCGTGACCTTCGACGGCAGACTCAATCGAAAGGACTGCGCCAGGCCCGCGATGGACAGCTGCGAGCCGTACTCGTGCCGCTTCCGCAGCGAGCGCCGCGGCGGGCTCGCGCAGGCGGCCTGGTGGGTGGCGATCGCGCGCTTGACCGCCGCGTCGGCGGCGGCCTGGGTGGCCGAGGGGGCGGCGCCCATCGGAGAGCGCGTCCCTCACTTTTCGAGGCTGCCCTCTATCGCGCGGCCCTCACGTTTCGAGGCTGCCCTCGGCCGCGCAGGGGCGTTGCGGCTGCCCTCGAGTCCCGGGGGCGTTGAGGCTCGACGGCACCTGGGCGGTGTGTGCTGAACGGTGGGGCTGCGTTGCACCTATCTATGTAGTGGAGCTGTAGACGCGCGAGGCCTGCAGCGGGTTCGGCCGTGCGTGTTGCGCAGGCTCGATTGACCGCAGAGCGCTGTCTCAGTCTGTCTGTCTCTCTGCCTCTACCTCGGCCCCCCTCCTCACGCGCATTGCATTGCACGACCCTGTGGCGCTTACAGGTAGACCTGGGAGGGAGTTCGCGATTTGCACTAGGTTACGCATAAAACCCGTAGGCAGAGCACTTTTGTTTGGAGTGCTAGTGCCAGGGGATGATGACGCTCAGCATGTAAGCCTGACGTGCACACATTTTAAACTAAGGCCAATTGTGGGACCGCGCTACGGACGCTACTGGTTCGTTTTCTGTGGTAGCACTGGTTGACACCGATGGACGCCGCCTGCCTCGTCCGCGCCAAACAGCCCGTACGCTGGCAGACCCAGGCGCCGTGGCACGGCGTGCTCGTGCGCTCGTGCGCGACCGGGCTGCGATTGCTGCAGGCGCTGGACGCGGACGACGCGAGTCCCCGGAAGGCGGCGCTCTTAGTTATCGGCGCGCCGGACGGCGACGTCGCGGCGCTCCTCGAGAGTCTAGAAAACCGGGACGCCTGGATCCCGGGTTTGAAACTAGCGTCAACAATTGAAGAGAGCACCACGCTGCCCCTGGAGCTCGCCTCGCCGTTTTACGACCCGGCGATGCGGGTCGCCGTGTCGCAAACGACCAAGGCTCGCGCCTCCAAGACGCACTTCCTGCTCGAGTTCGGCGACGCGCGGAGCTTGGCCGCGGCCGCGCGCGTGTTGAACGACGACCTGTGCCGCGTCATCGTCGTCGACGACCGCCTCGACGATGCGGACGAGGACGACCACGGCCGGCGGGAGCTGCCGACGTGCGCCTCGTGCTTTGATAGATTGGACTTGGACGACGACCGGGACGACGAGCCGCGCAAGCCCCAGCGCGGCTGCGCGACGTGTAACATCATGACCCAGCCCCAATTGGCGCGGTGCTCGTCGTGCAACGACGCGCGGAGCGTCTGGGCGTGCTTGGTGTGCGGCGACCTCGGGTGCGGAAGGTACGCGCGGGAGCACGCCAAGGACCACGCCGCCGCGTCGGGCCACGGCTTTGCGCTCGAGGTGGCGACGGGGCGGGTCTGGGACTACCACGGCGACCGCTTCGCCCACCGCGTGCGCGGGTCGCGGCGGAGCGGGGACGGCCACGAGCAGAAGCTCCCGCAGCTCAAGTTGCGGAGCCTCGCGGACCGCTACGAGAAGGTGCTCCTGGAGCGGCTCGCCGAGCAGCGGCGCTTCTACGAGGGGAAACTCCGGGACCTGCCGCCGCCGCCCCTCCGGGACGACAGCACCCGCGAGGCGGAGCGCGCCCGCGACCGGGCGGTGGCTCAAGCGGCCGCGTGGGCCGCGAAGGTCGCCGCGGCGGAGGGGACCCTGCGCGAGAAGCGCGCGACGCACGAGCGCCTCCGGCGCGCGGCGGCGTTGGCCAAAGCTAAGGCCGCCGCGAGCCGCGCGGCCGCGGCCGACACGCGGGAGGCCTCGCGCGTGGCGATGGTGGAGGCGCGGGCGCAGCTCGCGGACATCGAGTTCGCGTGCCGGGCGCGGCGGGAGCTGGCGTCCACCGAGGCCGCGGGCGGCGCGGTCGTGGGGGTGGCGGCGCCGCCGCCCCCCAAGAGAAAGTCGGGGAAGAAGGGGCGGGGACGGGCGACGTAAATTTTGTTCATGTTACTTAGTGCCCGCGACACGTCCGTTGTCGAGGCGACCTCGCCGAAGTATAGCCCCACCGGTTGGTCTGCATGACCTCGCCGGACCTGGGGCTCGTTGAGAAGATCCAATGCCTTGGCGTGCCAGCTCTCGTCGAATGCGGCGCACGCGCCTTCGACGAGGCAGACACGGAAGAAGCGGTCTGCCGCTTGGACGGCCGTGGCCATGACGCAGACGTTCGTGAGCACGCCGCAGAGCAGAATGCGCCGGACGCCCCGCCGCCGGAGCTGCCTCTCGAGATCAGTGGAAGCGAAGGCCCCGAAGGTCCACTTGTCCACGACGATCTCGCCGGGCAGCGCTCTACATTGATCGCACAGCTCGTAGCCTGGGTCGCCGATCAAATCGTCGCGGATCGACGCGCCGTAGCGGTGCGACCGCGAGTGCGCGACGGTCAGCCCGGCGGCGCGGGCTGCCTTCAGTAAGTCCGCCGCTCGCTCGACCGCTTTACCGACACTTCTCAGGTCGGCGTAGTTGCTACCGATGCGCCCCGTCGCCTCCACAAAATCGCGCTGCAGGTCGATGCAGACGACCGCAGTATCACATCGCGCGATGCTGAAGTGACGGCCGTGATGGCAAGATATGGACGCGTCCTGCGGCGCGTCCGCGGCGCCCGGGCGGGCCTCGCGTCGAGCCGCCGCCCAGACTTGTTTGACGGCACGCTGCGCCAGGAATCGGTGCGCGACGGTCGATACGATGGCGCCCGCGGCGAAGGCCGCGACACCGGTCGGCGCGCGGCGGGCCATGACCGCGACGGCGGCCGCGGCCGCGACCGCGCCAAGGGGCGGCGGCGCGCGCCGCTTCGTCAACGCCGCGGCCGCCTCCGTCAGGCCCGCCGCGGCCAGGGCATTTGAAGCGTCCGTTTCGGAGAGTCTCGCGTTCAGCCGGGCACCACGGCCGCCGAGCCACACGTTACTCAGACCTTTTTTTGGTGTGAGGAGGCCCCGCGCTCGGCGCGCCAATTCCACCCCAGACGCGAAGTCCGTGACACCGTCGCTTCGAGATGACGGCGTGCGCACGAACGACGGCTGCGCCTGCACAGCACTGACGACGGCGAGCACCGAGCAGCGCTGGACGTCTTCGCCCAGGACGTGCCGCGCGACCCTGCGCACCGCGTCGCATGTCTCGGGGGGCGCAATATCTAAGACGACGGCGTCGGGCGCCATGGCCAGGAAGCGCAGCTCACCCAGCAGCGCGCCGAGGCAAGCGTCGCCGTGCACGAGATAGAGCTCGTAGACGTTGCCGTCGCCCTCGTCGCCCGTGACGACGCAGGCCGGGTTCGGCGCGTTGCCGAATTCGCGGCAGCCCCTCTCCTTCACGTCGAGGTACGACCGGACGCCGCGCACGAGACCGCTGCCCAGGTGCACGGCGGGGGGCACCGGGCGCGTCCAGATTAGGTCGCAGGGGAAAGCTCTCCTGGAGCGTACCGGAGACGGCGAGGATGCAGCGCATGGTCGACTGGTAGCTTCCGGGCGCAGCTTGCGCGAGCTCTGCTCGTCTGAGTGCTCTGATGATGGGATGCTGGGATGCTGCCCGATACGTCGACGGCGCAATCGATGGCGCAGGAATCGATGCAGATGCTGCTGCTGATGGAGCGGTAGCAGTTTGCGCAAGGCTCCGTTGACGGCAGCGTCTCCCTACCAAGCTGATTTAATCGAGTTTTTTGCTATGGTGCGGGTTTTAGGGGAGATTTTTCATTGACTACGCCGCGAGCAAAATGAGACAATCGGTTTATCCAAAGGGGGTGGCTCGTTCCGGGCCGCGGGGTTGGACTTCGCGAGAAGCCCCGCGGCCGCGAGCGGGGGGCATGGCATAGCGCCTCACGCCTCCGGGGGGTCGTCGCCGCGGCGCCGCATGGCCTTGGCGCCGGCGACGAGGTCCGAGCGCGTCGCGGCCTCCGTGGCCTGGGTCGCGCCGCCGGGCTGGTGGAGGCCCGGACCGGGCCGCGCGCGGACGATGGGCGGGTCGATGTAGCCGGCCCGCTGCAAAGCGAAGTGCACGAGGAAGAAGCCCGTGGCCATGGCGAAGGCCACGGCCCACGCCCAGCTGAAGTTCGTGTCCTCGTTCTTCTTGGGGTAGTAGCCCAGGCGCTCGGGGCCCAGCTTGGGCGTGCCGTCGTTCGCGTAGGTTTTTGCATTAAAGACCGTGGGGATGCCCGTGAGGAGTTGCAAAAAGGTCGCCAAGGCGCAAATGACGGCGCCCGCCTTGAAGTTGCGGTCCGTGCAGTAGCAGAAGATGGAGGTCAGGATCAAGGTAAACCATTCTCCCCCTCCTTGGCCCATGAAATGAATGCCCATGCCCACCGCGCCCCAGTTGCCCGCGTCGGCCGTGTCCCACCACTTGCCCGGTCCTGCAGAGGTGCCGCTCTCGCCGTACTTACTCATGATGAAGTCGTCGTTGGCCCACGCCGAACCGTAATTGTTCCAAGTCACCCCCGGCTCGATCCTGAGCTTGCACCAGTTGCAGATGCAGGGGAACAGGCCGAAGAAGATGGCCGGGTAGTAGTCCGGCGGGTTGTCCTCCACGGCTTGTCGGCATACTAAGAGTCCGACGAAAATAAGCAGAGCGCCATTTGCGCACCCAGGAATAACGTTGTAGATCGTGGCGAACATGCCGCTCGTCAGGAAAATGAAGAAGATCACTCCATTTAAAATGGAATAGCCTCTCCTCGCTCCTAGCGTTTTATGTATAGGGTGACCGATGTACACCGTCGTGCCGTAGAAGCTGCCGAAGATGGCTCCTAGACACGTCCCGACGCCGTCGATGACCAGGGTCTCGGCCATGGGGTAGTCGTCCCCCGCTGCGGCGGCCGACTCCACGCCCGCCAGGGACGCCGCGAAGCCCACCACGGCCACCACCAGTATGAGTCCTAAGTAAACACCGAGCTCGCTCATGCCGTCCCCGATGTCCGTGAAGATGCCGCCGCCCCAGGCGCTCACGTCGCCCGCGTAGGTTCTATACGCGTAGGAGGCGTCGTGCTTCGAGGTGCCCGGGCACGTCGCCCACTTCCGGCTGTCGAAGTACATCCTCCTATTTCCCGAAGAACCGGACCGCCGCCCGAAGAAGGGGATGCCGTCCTGCTTGTCGGCGACCTCCTTCCAGGAGTCGCCATAGTTGTACATCTCGACGGACCCGTGCTTATGGCGGCAGCCGCCGACCCACCCTATAATCACGGAGGACGCAATGGCCACGACCGCAATGGGCACCGTCACGCCCGTGCTGCCCACTTTGTACTTGACGCCCCCGAAGAAGCCGCAGACCACGATCAACAGCGGCACCAAGCACACGATCGGCTCGGCCGCGATTAACAACATGTTCGCGAAGGCCAAGTAGACGAAGCCCACGCCCGTTAATAGCGAGTAGTAGGCCGGCGGCGGGATGATGGCGCGGATGGGCTCCGCGAAAGCGCATCCGACAATTTCAAACAACCCGGTGACAAAATTGGCCGCGACCGCAATGGCGAAGGCCATGTTGGCCGCTTGCACGCCGGCCTCGCCGGGCTTGCCGTCCCCGACCTTCTTGAGGTTGTCCTCGTTGAAGACCTGGGCCATGAGTGCTTCGAGGTTGATCGCGCCTAAGGTGATGTAGGCGCCCGTGGTGTTGATCCCATAGGGCTGGGCCGTGACGTCCTGTCGTTTTTCTTTGTGAGCTAAGCGCCCGGCCATGTAGCCGTAGTAGAAGTTGCCGAAGAGTAGTCCGACTGACGCGCCGGGGATGCACCGCTCGTAATATAAAGTCGTGTACCTATCGGAGATGGCTTGGGCGTACTCCGGATTCACGTCCGAGGCCGCGTTGAAGACCAACACGTTCAAGAAGAAGCCGAGCATCAGATCCGTGACGGACAACATCGTCGCCAGGTTGTCGAAAAACAGCTCACCTAGAGCTTCCGCCTCGCCGGCGCCGGCCCAGATCCCGAACGTACCACCGTAGTCCTTGTTCCACAGGAGCCAGGGCGTGCCCTGCCACCAGGTCAAAGGATTCTCCACTAATTTACGAGTAGGGCGGGCTTGGGCCATGTCCACAATGTTGTTCTTCGTGAGGACCTCACCGCCGCTGTGGTCGGGCACGCAGTCCAGGTTGGGCAGGCAGTCCATGGTAGCAGGCGAAGGAGTGGAATTGCCTGTTAATCTCCTCTCCGCCGGGACGTACGTGGGGCAGGCCAGGGCCGCGGGGGGCTGCCGGCAGCGCCGCGGGCGGCCGCAGTGGCTCCCGGTCGCGTTGGGTCGCGCGCGGCGGAGGGCGTGGGCGGGCAACACGCAGCGTCAACTCGTATGGAATGCGTTGCGATCGCACAAAGGTTCGTCGGGTTTGTATCGTACTAGCGGGCTAGTAACGCGTGGCAAATTGATGAGGTCCGCGCCCGAGGTCCGCCGTCGCCGCGTTTCCGCGTCGTTGGCCGCGTCGCACAGGTTGACGAGGTCGTCGAGAAAATCACACAAAGAAAGGTCGAGCGGCGCCCTCAGACAAGCGAGGGTGTCTTCAAAGCTCCTTCGTCGCCTGCCCGCGCCGGCCGTAGCGGGCCGCCGCGCGGCGGCCCGCGCGAAGGTAGGCACCCTCCCAGCACCCGGGCCCGCCGTCGAAGGCCGCGGGCGTGAAGTCAGTTCCTCGGTAGGCGAGCCGGGGGCAAACGGAAACCGCGCCGCGAACGATGGAATCTCCGCGACGGCGACGGGGTCCGAGTCGTCGATGAGTCGCTCCACGACCACCGCGTCGGGGCTCCGGACCGAGTCGTCATCGTCCGCGTCATCAGATGCACCCGAGGCCCCGCTGTCCGCGACCGCGACGGGGTCGGACGCGTCCCCCTCCTCATCGTCCGAGGCCCCGTCGTCGTCCTCGTAGCCGCCCCGTGCCCGCCGCAACGCGCGACTCACGGCCTCCGCCGTCACCGGCCTCGGTGGCCGCCCCGACCGCGGTCGATGGCGTGGGGGCGGCTCGTCGAAGCTTACCGTAAGTCCGGGGGCGTCGCGCGGCGACGACTCGCGACTGGGCGCGCGCGCCGTCGTCGCCTCGGACAGCGCCTCGGACCGCGCCGTCGACGGCCCCTCGAATCTGACACTAGCAAAGTGAGCCAGCGGCGCCGGTGGCGGCTCGGCGCGGCCGCACAAGGCTTCTCTGACCAGTCCTTCGCTCTCCGCGAACGATCCCGAGGCGTCGTCGTCGTCGTCGTCGTCGTCGTCGTCGTCGCAGAAATTGCGGTTTGCGATCTCTTGCGACGCGCGGAGGGCTGCGGGTGGTGGGAGACGTTCCTCTTCTGCCGGTGCTGCCGCCACCATCGGTGTGACTGCTACTGGTGCTGTCACCTCTTCTTTAGGCGTCGGCGGCGCTCTCTTCCGCCACAGACCCATGATTATAGCTGCCGATGATGCGTAATGGCAGCCTTAACCGGTGTTTGATGGCGGTGCTCACAAATTGCTCACAGTTCGCACTAGCATGTACTAGCCCGGGTGTTGCGAGGCGTCGCTTGGTACCGATGGGACGCGATTGCTACGGGTCCCGAGGGGGTTAGTACAAGTCCCAGCGATTTTCTAGCGGATATATCTTGGGGAATTTGCAATTACGGCGCCCGGCGCCGCGCGAAAGCCAGCCTCCAAGCTGTCCGGACCCTCCTGCGGGTCTTAAAAAGCAAGCACTGTTGAGCCGCAAAAGCGCTGCTCAGGGACCGTGCCAAAAGCGGGCTGCCTCGCTAGGTGCCAAAAATAGGCTGCCAGCGAGCAAGCGAGACCGAGCGGACGCGTGCGAACGCGACCGCCTCGCCACAGCCAGCGGCTCCACAGCGATCGAGCGGACGCGTGCGAAACCGCCATGAAGACTGATAAAGTCAAGCGCCAGCGCGCCCGGCGCGTCCAGGCGGCCGGCGCCGCTTTGGCAATCGCATCCGCGCTGTACGCCTTCCACGGCGCGGGTAGAGCCGCGGTGAAGTCCATGCGCCTCGAGGAGGAGGACACGGACGACGAGACGGACTACGAGATCGACGAGGACATCCGGCTCAAGCTGGAGGGCATTGTGATCATTGTGAGCGGCATGATTTTGCTCTCCATCGGCTTTGAACAGGGGCGGGAGCACCTCTTCAAGCGCACGACGGAGAGCATGCGGCCCATCCTCACCAGCATGTTCTCGGAGCTTACTACATTAGGATTCATCTCCGTGACCCTGTTCGTGATCTTCACGATCCCCTGGATGGAGTCGCTGAGCGAAGACCTGTTCGGGGCGACCGAAGGCGACGAGTTGGCCGAATTGAGTGAGACTGTGCACATGGTGCTTTTCCTAGTCATGGTGTTGTTTTTGGGGCAAGCGATCGGCCTCGTGGCCCTGGGCAACTCGATCCAAAATCAGTGGCGCCTCTGGGAGACGTCGTCAATCAACAAGCTCCCGAAGTCCATCGTGAGCTACACGGAATACATCAGTAGCAGGCCCTTCTCCGTGAACCTGTTTACGCATCGCCTGCCCGTGCCCTACCGCATTCTGGTCTACAAGGCGACGCGGGACACCTTCGTGCGGAACCACATGGCGAAAACACCGGACTTCGACTTCTCGGCGTATTTGTCCGCGTGTCTGGGGCACACCATCGCAGAGATAGTGGAGATCCCGATGAACACGTGGCTCTTCTTCGAGTTCCTCCTCATCCTGTGCTGGGTGGCGTTCTTCAAGCTGACGCAGGACTGGGGGCTGGTCATGTGGCTCATTATAGGGTACGTGACGGGTCCGATCCTGTGCTTCGTGCTGCACGCGAAGATCCGATCCATCGTGCAGATCCACTGCGCGAACGACATCAGCGAGATCCTCAAGTCGAAGGATAAACGAGCCATCAACGTCTACGGCGCCACGACGCACCACGGTTTGGAGGAGAACTACCACCTCAACTTCTGGTGCGGAAGTTCCTCCAAGTCCGACTTCACTTTGGACCTCATTCGCATCGTGTGTCTGGCCCAGAGCATCTACATGGCCGTGGCCATCACGACGTACGTGCCCCAAGCCTTTGCAACGAGCTGCGGCCCTGCCATGGCCGAGTTCCTGTGCGAAGGCGCGCTGTGGGTCCGAATTTTATTTTTGGTGCTCATGTTCCTGCCGCCACTTATCGTTATAAGCAAGGGGCCGCGCATACTCGAGGACTTCACGGTGGCCTCGAACATTGATACCATGGTGCACAACCGCTTGTTGTCGAATGTTCAAAGAAGGAGCAAGACCGTTGCCGCGTTCGAAGCGTTGAAGGTCGTGCAGTGTCTGTCGGACACGAACACGTTACGAGCAGTCTTGGCGGGCGAGATGGGCGAGAGCGGCGGAGGCAACACGCTGGATTCCTTCCGGCAGAGGATGGCGGCTCGTAATGCTAAACTCGCGTCCCTGTCGGCGTCGGGCCGCAAGCAACTGCGCGCTCGGCAGGAGCGCCACTGGCGCCACGTCTTCGAGATCTTCGACGACGACCGGAGCGGTTCTATTTCTACAGACGAGTTTAGGGAATTGATCACCAAGTTCGGCCAGACGGAGGACACGGAGATCTTCACCATTTTAATACAGCATTTGGACGCGGACGGCAGCGGCCACGTCGAGTTCCACGAGTTCCTGGAGTTCGGCGTCGCCTTGGAAGCGTTCACGGAAGCCACGGCGGACAAGGAGGAGATGAAGAGATCGATGTATCGTTTAGTAGATCAAGACAACGACGGCACGATCACGCTGGCGGACCTCTTCAAGCTCCTCTATGACGACTTAGGTATTGAAGTCTCCATGGACGACGTCTATAACATCGTGGCCGACCTGGACGAGGACGGAAATGGGGAGCTGGACGAGGAGGAGTTCGCGTTGATGCTCGATAGATTGCACGTGTTCAACACGTCGACCTTGGACGAGGTGATTGCGGACGAGAGCACGGGCGAAGGTCTAGACGACGCGCCGGTCACGGTCTTCGAGACGGTGTTCGGGGTCTCCTCTTATAGGAGGGACCGGCCATCAAGCGTGGAGTCGGACGGGGGGCGCGGAGAGCACCTCCTGGACCCGCGGGCCTGCTGAGGAGCGCTTTTGTGCGCTTTGGGTCCGCCGAATTAAGTCATTACAAACAAACTTAAAGGTCGGCACACGCCGCCGGTCCCCCGGGCGGGTGCTTCCCGCCGTCGACGAAAGTGCGGCTCCGGTTCGTGCTCCACGCCTGCTCGAACGCCGCGCGCGCCGCGGCGATGGACCGGAACGCCGAGTTCCGGCCCGTGCCCGCGGGGAGGATCTCGGCGCACGTCGACAGCACGTAGTTCTCCGCCAGGGCCTCGACATTACCTTCGACCGTGTCCCTGCCCGGTGTGACGCCGTTGCCGTCCATGAAGATGACGGCTTCGCCGAACGCGTCTTGGAGCAATTTCTTCGTGCGCTGCGAGCCGCGGTCCGCCGCGACGAAGACAGCGTAGTCTAGACGCGTGCCGTCGGCCACAAAAGCCTCCTGCCCGGCGATCGCCTCCGCCACGATCCGCAGCCACGAAGTATCGCCCTCTTTGTGCCCCCACTCCGTCGTCCGGTCCGCGGCGAGCAGGTGGATGCCGAGGTCGCAGGGCCGTGAGGACGACGCCAGGATTGCCCCAATGCGTTGCAGGACCGCCGCCGACGGCTTGAAGAGCAAGTCCTGCAGCGCCCCGGCGTCCGCGAGCGGCGAGGTGCCCCCCAGCCGACACGTCGCGACCCAGGACCAGTCGTCCCGCCCGGCGGTGCAGACCACGGGCGGCGTCCAAGTCAGGTCGGCGTGATAGACCTCGAGGAACATCTTTTCGTCGCGCTTGTCCCGGACGACCCAGTCCCCTCCTCTATTCTCGTGGCCGCAGCCGCCCTTTGCCAGGAGCCGCTGCTGCACGAAAGGCGGTATGCCAAAGTCGACGAGGTTCGGCGATAATAAGTCCGTGATGCCCGCTGGGTCGCACTCGCGGTCCCACACGTGGTCCCGCCCCCGGCAGCTCTGCCGGCGCGGCCACACAATCGCCAGGGCCCGGCCCGACGCTATTGCCAAAGCGAGCGTCGCGGTTATTGTCGCGATGCGCGACGCGTGCCCGTGGACCCGCGCGAAGGCCACGACGTACTTCCTTTTGATTCCCTTGGCCCGCTCGGCCCGCTGGACGCGGCTGTAGTTTTGCAGGAGGGCCGCCCAGCGGCCCGCCTTGCGCGTTTCTATGAGTGAATTGCGGTCCTTGGACCACTGCACAGCCACGTCCGCTGCATTTATTTTGGCGGGGGGCTTCGCTTTGGGCACCGCAGCCTTCGACTCGGAGATTTCCTTTCGCCAGTAGTCCACCGAAAGCCGGTCCCAGTCGAAGCGTGTCCCGGCGAGGCGCGCGTCGCAGCGCCTGAGGACTTCCGGCGTCAACGCGTCCCAGGCCGGCACGAAACACGCGGGCAGCCCGGCCAACAACGCGCGCGTGATCGGCGACGAGTGCACAATGGGCACGGCGCCGAACACTAAAGTCTCCCAGTGGCGGTGGCAGTCGAGCTGCGACCCCGGCGGCGACAGCACGTACCGGGCCTTGAGTAATTCTTCAACATAATGTTCCTCGCGCGTGCAGGGGAGGCCGTCCGCTTCTAACGCACACGTCGCGTTGCGCTTTGCAATTTTCTTCATGCGGTTCGGGGCTTTGAAGTTGCGCGCCGCGACGGCCAAAGCGATCGAGCGCGCGCCCGCTACAGAACGTTCGGCGTGCACGTGGAAGTTCGCGTAGACGTCGACGGAGCGCGGTTTATGTTGCTTGGCTAGTTGCGCCAGTCCACTTTTTAGCGCGGGGAAGCCCTTCGCCAGACCCATGGGCACGTGCCGCAATTTCGGGTGCAGGACCCACGCACTTCCCTCGTGCCGGTCGTGGTCCAGCACGAACCACGCCCGCAGCTTCGGCGCGTCCAGTATTTGTTTGAGCTTGTCGAAGCCGCACGGCGGGTACTGCTTCATGCGCACGTACGCGTGGTCCCAGGGGCTGCCGTGCTCGCCCACGGGGTACGGGAGCGTGAGTAGCGTGAAGCCTTCGATAGTCTTTGCTTTTGCCAGCGCCGGGGCTAGCTGCGTTACAAAAGCGCAGATCCCGCCGAAGGCACCAGTCATGGTCGCATGCCCGAGAGGGACCCAGAACACGGGGGTTTTCCCTCGACTCCTCCTTAACATACCTGTGGCGTAGGCGTCCACGTCGCTTGCGTTGCGTAGCAGCTGGGTCACGAGCGGCGCCTTCGCGCCTGGGGCGCGCACCGTGCATGTACCGTCCTGGTCCCCGCAGAACTGCCCGCCGAAGAAGTCCGAAATAACTTGGTCGGCGCGCAATATTGGCGGCGTCGACGCGTAGCGGTAGGCGCTGCTCACAGCCCACGCCTGTACCAGCAAGGCCTTGCTACTCATGCCTCATGGTCCATAGGGCTGCCTTTTTCACGCAGGGGCCGTCGCATGGGTTCGATGCGGACGCGTGGGCGGCAGCAAATGCGATTTGGCTCTTGCACAGCCGATTAATTGCGACACTGCGCATTATTTTTTATTTTGCCAGAGGCCCAGAGACCCGCACGCTTCGTCGCAATTCAAGCGCAAGCGTCCACAAACGCGCAAACGCCCAGCTTCAATTAAAAAAGAAACACATCTCAGCTCTTATTCAGCGACCAGTCGTACTCGAAGTAGCGCAGCGCCGGGTCGCCCCCGCCGAGCGCCGCGCCGTTGGCCCGCGCGAAGGCGAGGGCGCCGCCCCCGAAGTCCCCCTCGAACCAGAGGAAGATGCGCGAGAGGCGCGCCACGGCGCCGTTCCGCTCGGACGCCGCGCCCTTGGTCGGATTGGCGAGCCAGGCGGTCGTGCGGTCCGCGAGCTGGTCGTCCAGCTTAGAGCCCGTGAAGGCGTACGGCGCCAGGTCGGGGCACGAGACGGACGCGCAGACGAGGCACGCGTGGACGCGCGGCTCGGCGAAGACGAGGCGCAGCCGCGTGTGTTCGACGTCGTTCAAACTAACGGCCTCGCCGCCCAGGATGCCCGCGGGCGAGTCCCAAACCGGTTGCTTTTTCGTGGAGAGGTCGAGGATGGATTTTGTTGGCTTCTCGTCCAGGATCTTGCCCACGCAGAGCGCGTTGTACGCGTTGCAGTGGAAGGCGAAGTTCTCCTTCGGGGAGAGCGCGGCGACGTCCGCCGCCGCGAGGGCCGCGGTGTAGGAATTGAAGGAGGCGCGGTCGCCCGCGAGGCCGGAGTAGTCCACGCGGCCGTCCTTCACGTGGCGCCGGAGGAGCGCGTCCCATTGACCATGGTCGAAGGTCGCGCCCGGGCCGTCCAGCGTCCGCAGCGGGGCCTCGGCGGAAGAAATAGCGGGTATCTGCTTCGACGCTACAGTCTGCTCGATCTTGTAGCAGGGTTTTGCCACTATCGACTCCAAGCTGGTGTAGAGGTCCAGAGCGGCGCACATGGTGGTGGTGGTGAGGAGGCTGGCGAGGCGCATTTATGTGAGCTTTATGTGAGATGTGGTTATGTGAGCTGTGCGGAGCGATGCCGCTTCGCGCTCACGAGGCTTGACGCCGCGTGCGATTTACAGCGCGACTATGTATTTTACGCACGGGTTTTATGCACGCGTTTCTTCAACAAATTCCGCCCAAACAGTCCGTGATCTTTGGACAACACATACGGATGGACAGCAAAATTGGACTCGTGGCCGCTGGCGCCGCTGCCGGTGCCGCTGCGACGTATGTTTATGCATGTGGCACCAGAGATGCCAACTCCACAGCGGCACCAAAACCACCACCGCCCCCCACGGAAGCGGTTGCGTGCGACGAGGCAGCGCAGCGCGTCGTGTGCTACGGCGATTCGAATACCTGGGGCTTCGACGCGTTCTCGCCGGGCGCCGCGATGCGCCGCTATGGCGAGCAGCGCTGGCCGCGCGTCCTGGCGAGGCACTTAGGCCCCGGCGTCGACGTCGTCGAGGAGGGACTTAATGGCCGTACGTGCATAGTGGACGACCCGTTCATGTCGGACTACGACGCGAATGGGAGGCGAACGCTGGCGCCGATGCTCCATAGCCATAAACCGATTGACGTCCTGGTGATCATGCTGGGCACCAATGATTTGAAGAAGCATCTGAACCTGTCACCCCAACTTATTGCGCGAGGGGCCGCTACGCTGGCGAACGACGCGCTGCGCATGGACATCTGGCGAAGCACCCCGCGAGTCCTTCTCGTCTGCCCGGTGAACATCCGACAGCCTCCAGCTTCGTGTCGGTTCGCCTACAGTTTCGACGGCGGCGCGGCAAAGGCTCCAGCATGTGCGGCTTTCTACAGAGCGGAAGCAGAAACGCTCCGGGTCGCTTTCCAGGATGCCAACGAGGCGACGGCGATCCCCGACCCGAGGCACGGCGGCGATGGCATCCACCTCTCCGCGCAGAACGGCGCGGACCTCGGCGCCGCCGTCGCGGCGAAGGTCCGGGAAATGCTGACCCCCGACGCCTTCCGGGCGCACGTCCTACCCGGCGACGAGCCCCTGCCCGTCGCCGGCGGGAAGTCGCCCAGGGTCTCGCAGAAGTAATGTACAATATGTTACCCAGCAAGCGTCGGCCGCACACCTTGCAGCTTCGTGCACGCGCCGCAGTCGGCGTCGCACGTGTAGTTGTAGTTCCGGCCGACGTCCGAGACCCGATTCGAAATGCGGTCGACGGACACGCGCTGCCAGACGGATGCGGGCGCCTCGGAGCGCGTAAAGTTGCCGTGGAGCCAGACCTGGTTGACGTCCGACCCGCGCCAACTCTCGTCGCGCGCATAGCCCCGCTCTACCAGTAAGTTCGCGAGTTCGTCTCCTCGTACCTTGTTCCACTCGATGATGAAGACGTCCACGTGCGCGGTCCGGAAGTCGAAGGACGAGAGGATGTCCAACTCGGACCCCTCGACGTCGATGCTCACGAGGTCGTAGCGCGCAAACCCGGCGGCGGCCGTGACATCTCCAAAGGGCACGCACGTCGCCCGGTTCGTGGAGATGAGGCCGGCCGGCGACCGCGGCGAGAAGACGCGGCCCGAGCCGGGGGCCTGGCCCCGCGCGCGGCCGAAGAGCACGGGGCCGCCGCGGCACACCGCGGCCTTGACCCGCGTGGCCTTCCGGCGATGTTTCACGCACTCCTCGAACAGGCGCGGATTCCCCTCGACCAACAACCCCGTCCAGCCGTACGTCTCCTCGAACAGCAATGTATTGGACATCCAAACGCCGTTATACGCGCCAATCTCCAGGAACGTGCCGCCCGCCCTGTTCCAGAAGTAGCGCTGCAGGAGCTCCGCGTCCTCGTTGAGCTGCGAGTAGCTCCGCACTCGCATCGGAAACTCGTCGCTTCCGCAGAGCGCCTCGGCGTCGCGGCTCGGCGCGACGAAGGCCGCGTGGCTGTGCCGAAGGCGCTGCCGCGCGGCGCGCATATGGCGCAGCGGGTCCACGGCGGCTGTCGCGGCCGCGGGCGCCGCCTGGTTCCGCGCGACGGTGTTCGCCTTGCGCTGCTGCTTGCGCGCCTTGCTGCCCAACGACACGTGGGGCAGCTCTTTGGTGGCACTGGCCAGGCACAGGAGACCGAGGTGCTTCATGCTAGCAGATGCAAGCTGCACCGCTGCTGGCGTGCGTGCTGCTGCATAGTGTAGCAGCCACAGGAGACTGAGCTGCTTCATGCCGATGCGAGCCGTTGCTCCGTAGATGTGCTATCTAGTATCGATTGCGGCTTTTGCAGGATGGGCAGCCGCGCGCACCGTGCCACATGAAAAATTATGCACACACACAAATTGCGCACACACAGCTCGAACACTAGCCCCTTTATACTGCCCCGTATTGATGCAAGTAAACTCCGCAGCGATGGCTTTGCCGGCACACTCCTATTATTTTTCGTGCGGGTCCATACAAATTGCAATTAAATTTGCGCGCGGCTCGTGCGCAGCAAAGCGTCACCGCGGCATTCAAGCGGGCAGCACATTTGCAAGCCACTGCGACGGACCGATCAACCGAGGCAGCCCGCGCGCCGCCGAAGCCGCAGCCAAACAAAAAGACATACGAGCGCCATGCGCGTCTCCCAGTCCGCGCGCGCGCGCCAGTCCTTCATGCGCGAAGCTATGTTAGATTACCCCGTGCCCCCGCGCGAGGAACTGCTACAACTCTGGAACCGCTTCGACTACAACGGCAACGGGCTGTTGTCGCTCGCGGAGATCGACAAGCTAGTAAGGGAGGAGTACCCCCAGTACGACGACAAGCAGGCTTTATTGAGAGCGTACACCTTCGCCGACGCGGACGGGTCGGGCTTCATTACCAAAAACGAGTTCGCTACGCTGGTTCGAAGCTTGGCGTACTTCAAGGCGCTGGCCGAGGAATTCCGGGAGGTGGACGCGTCGGGCGACCGGCGCATTGACTTCGACGAATTTCTAGCCGGCGCGCCGCGCATGGGTTTGAATTTGGGTATCGAAGAGGCCCGGGCCATTTTCGCGAAGATGGACACTGATAATGGCGGTTTGGTGCTCTTCGAGGAGTTCTGCGCCTTCATGGGCCGCTTGAAGGCGGAACATAGAGATAGGGCCGAACTGCGCAGCGCGGCCGTGGCGCCCCAGCCCGAAGATGACGACGACGACGTCGACGCCTACCTGGCGCGACGGCGCGCGGATATGGGTTTAGGAGCGTCTCCAACTGAGGACGACGCCGCCGAGGCCGTTTTGCAGCGCATCGAAGCACGGCTCTCGCATTCCCTGGAGTCGATCCACGAGGGCCCTTTGTCGCGCGCCGAGGCGGCGTTACTCTTCAGAGATGCGGCCGGTGCCCAAGACACGGCCGCCGCTTTAGACGTGGAGCGGTGCTTGATTGGAGCATTACCGGAACCGATCTACGGGCCGCCGGAGGACATCGTGAACCGGGCCCGGGCAATCACCGAACTGGACCTCGACGCCGCCCAGTTCGCGGCGTTATTGCGGGGGCTGGAGACCTGGGAGGCTGTCAGGAGGGAGTTCGCCGAAGATGAGGAGGATAGAGATGTGGCGGTCGAGGAATTTCTGCTGGGGGCGGCCAGCGTTCCGCTACAAATGTCCGACGACGAGGCCCGTCTCCTCTTTGAACGCATCGGGGCCACGGACTCGTCGCGGGCGCCGCTGTCGCGATTGTGTGCGGCGCTGGCCCGGCGGGCCGCGCGCCTCAACGTTGAGCATGAACCTATAGCCTGTGCCTCCGTGTCGCAGCCCGGCGTGTCCAAGCACCTCTCGCGGTCGCCGCCGCCGCCCTCGCCCTCGCTGGACGGCCGGCCCCTGGCCCCGACGGCCATCGAGGGCCGGAGCCCCCACGCGACGCGGTCGCCGGCGCCCGTGCTCGAGGAGCCCGACGACTTCCTGGTGAACGACGACTTCCTCGACGAGCTGTCGCTCGAGGGCCACCTCAACGCGCCGGACGAGCCGGTGCTGGCTCACTCGTCGCCGCGCCGGATGGCTGATATCGTGCCGCCGCTCACCGCGCGCGTCGTCGAGCCGCCCCTGCCGCCGCCGCCTCTGGTCGACCGGTCGCCGCCGCGGCGCCGGCCGCCTCTGTC
>Ga0114994_10000502_pt1 | contig 26243 bp, 18 predicted proteins | sample ArcticOcean_MG_C_9_FD_87043 | JGI IMG/M metagenome (GOLD analysis project Ga0114994, IMG submission 87043) | Marine microbial communities from western Arctic Ocean - ArcticOcean_MG_CB2_152 | ecosystem: Environmental > Aquatic > Marine > Oceanic | place: Arctic Ocean: Canada Basin | collected...
TAAACTTGCAGCGCGCAACGGCAGCAGTACGCTGACGTTCGAAGGCTGCAATACGCGAGACCACAGCCCTGTGAGAAGGACCGCGGCCACGTTCGTGCCGTGAGTTGATGTCCTCTTTCGTTTGCCTCTGCGGTGCCGTTAAATAGCCGACCCCCTACTCCTTTAACATCCATCGACATCCACGGCGCTTGCGTGTGCATCAAAGCGGACACAGAGCCAGTGGCATCGGGCGGACTCCTAGGACCAGCCTGGTCGGGCAGGAAGCTCACCGTGACCGTAATCGCGGCGCGCGCCCCATTGGCAAGCCGACTCATCCGTATGTGTATATACTGGTCGCTCGAACCGGGAAAAGAGAGCACCCGACGCCATCGCCACGACCTCGACGTGACCCGAAATCGCCCCAGCACGACAACACTACTAGGCCCGCCCTTACACGAGCAGGAAGCTCACCGCCGCCGCCCCGTAGAGGACGCGGGGCATGTCCTTGAGCCGCGCCGCGAAGTACTCCGCGCCCGTCTCCGCGAACGCCAGCACCTCCCGTCTGACCGCGTCCACCCTGACCTCCTGCTGCCTTTGCAATTTCCGGTCGTAGGCGTCCCGCAATTGGTCGTCCGCGAGCGTCTCGCCGGCCTCCCGGAGTTGCTCGAAGGCCAGCTGCGCGTCCGGCGAGGGGTTCTTGTCCGGGTGCACCAAAAGGGCCTTCTGCCGGTAGCCCTGGCGGATCTCGAGCTGCGAGGCACTGCGCCGCAAACCGAGCACGGCGTAGTGGCCCCGCTTGTAGTTTTTGGTGATGCGCGAGACCTCCGCAGCGCAGCTCCGCCGCTCGCGCGCGGGTAGATTCGCCCAGGCCTGGGCTCGCCTCAACTCCGTGGAGGGGTCAACTGCGGCCCGCTTTCGCATCTCCGCCAGGCGCTGCACGTTCTCCGAGTCCTCCTGGCCCCGCTTCAACACTTCCTTCAGTCGCTCCGCATTGGAGGGCGTCTCGATGGTCGCGCCGTCCGTGAAGAAGCGGGACTGGGGGCCCGTGGGCGGCGGCAACGGCGACCGGGGTGGTTGTTTGATGGGGTCCGTGTGCTGGTGGAGCGCGTCGGTGGTCACCGTTTCGAACCGCTCCCGCGGCGGCGCGGCGGCCGCCGCCGCCGCGGCCCGCGCCTGTTCATAAGCCGCCCTTTCTTCCGCCGCCACGGCCCGCTCGGCGCGGTCCGCCGTCTCGGCGTCCCGCTTTTCCTCCAGCTGCGCCCGTTGTTGCAATACGGCCTCCTGCAGGCGCTGCGCGTTCATCTCCCGCAGCACCGCGGCCTCGGCCTCGTCCGCTTCCTCTTCTTCGGTCGCTTCCTCACTCAGCCCCGCCGCCGCCGCCACGTAGGCCTCCGCGAGCTCGGCGGCTTCCGTCGCGTCCTCCACGAAGGCCGCCGGGAGCTCCGGGGCGTCCGTCGCCGGCGAGGCGTCCTCCGAGACCGTCGCGGTGTCCGCGGCGGCGGCCTCGGCGCCTTCCGAAACCGCCCCCGCCTCGGCGGCCGCGGCCTCGGCCTGCGCGACCGCCGCGGCCTTGGCGCGTTCGAGGGCCGCGGTCTGCGCGGCCCGCTGCCGGGCTGCGTACTGCGCCTGCGCCGCCGCCTGCTCGGCGCGGGCGCGCGCCTCGGCCTGGTCCGCGGCCCGCGCGAGGCGGACGCGCTCGGCCTCCTTCGCGGCCTCGTTCGCGTGGTCCTCGCCGACGGCGGGCATGAAGGCGCCGCCCAGGCTGTTCATCGAGGCTTGGACGCCCGGCTCACCATCCGCCGGCGCGTCGCGTGTGAGGCGCACAGTCTCGTCGGCGCGGGCCGTCTGCGCCCCGAGCGCTGCAACGAGCAGCAGGCGGAGCATCGTTACGCGCATAGCGGTGCGCAGGGCTTGCACAGGTAGTGGAGCTTGCTGGCCAGCGGGCCGCGGCAGCGCGTCGCTTGTCGTAAGCGGCAGTCAGACGACTCGTGCGTGACGCGCGAGGCTGAGCGAGCAAGGCGCTGCAGTGAGCCGGGCGCAGGCGAGTGCTTTGTCTTTTTGCAAAAAGCTCAAAAGCTCGGCTCTCCAATTGCCATGAATTGGCCAATTGGCCAAGTGGCACTTTGGACGTGCGAACGCAGCACGGCAGTGGTCAAATTGAGCGTGAGCAATCACGACTACGGGGAGACTAACAACGCACAGTTTTTCAAACGCGCGTATTGCGAGGCGGAGGAGCAAGGCAGCCACACAAGTTGAGCAGACATGCTGCTGAGAGCGGCAGCACGACGCGCCGTCGCCGTGCCGGCGCTCGCGCGACGCGACCTGACCGTAGCGGTCACCGGCGCCTCAGGCTACGTCGGCTCGTACATCACCGAAGAGCTGTTAAAGCGCGGCCACGACGTGCGAGCGCTCGTGCGCGGCTGCGACACGAACGCGGCGAAGGCGGCGCACCTACGCGCGCTGCCGGGTGCCGACGCGCGCCTGACGCTCATCGACGGCGGCGATTTATCGGTAAAGGGCTCGTTCGAAGCCGGCCTCGCCGGCGCGGACGCGGTGGTGCATTCTGCGGCGACGGTCGTGATCGGGCGCGACCCGTCGATCGCGGCCGCGGCCGTGGGCGGCGTCGAGAACGTCCTTTCTTCTTTACCAAAGGAGTGCAAGACCTTCGTTCTCACGTCATCGATCGCAGCGGTCATATCCCTCGACAAGCCCTCGTTAAGTTTCGACGAGGGTGATTGGAACGACTACTCGAATTTAGACAACGGCGACGCGTACGGGTACGGCAAGACCCAGGCCGAAAAGCGTGCGAAAGAGGCCTGCGGCGGTCTTAATTTCGTCGCGCTGCACCCCGGCATCGTCTTAGGTCCGGTCATGACGAAGCCGCATACCAAGGCCTCGCCCGTCTTCGTGCGGAATTTATTACTACCGAAGCCCATCCTGAACCCCGATTCCGCGCACTTTGTGGACGTGCGGGACGTGGCCGTGGCGCATTGTATCGCCGTCGAGCGGGCGGAGGAACTTAACGGCGGGCGCTTCATATTGTGCAACGACGATACGTGTCGCTCGGTGAACCCCGTTTCCTTGGGCGCGGTGGCGGCAGAAGCGTGCCCCGAGTACGAGTACACGGCCAAGCCTCTGTTGGCCCCCTGGAAGTTCGCTTTGGGCAAGGCGCTGAGCTACGTGCCGCTCGTGGGGCCGCGCGTGATGACGGCGTACGAGCGCCGCGTCTTCGAGGCGCGCACGACGCTGTCGAACGCCCGGGCGAAACGTGAACTGGGCCTGGCCTTTCGGCCGCACGCGGCGACGGTCGCGGACACGGCCCGCGCCTGCGTGGGCCTCGGCATCGCGCATCGCCTGGCTGTGTAATGTGAATACAATGACAGTGCACATTAGTGACCCCCGATGTCGAATGTAAACTCGACGATGCGTCCGAGCATTTCGGCGGGGAGCGTAGGGGATTTCGGGAGGAAGATCGCAGTGAGCTGTTGCCGATGCGCCTTCTCGTAGGCTTTGAAACTTCCCGCCGCGTCGATTTTCTCCATGTAAGCCCGAGTGTGCAAGATGCGCTCCAAAACGATATCGTCATCTTCATCATTATCATTGTCAACCGGTAGCGCCGCGCCGGCCCGCAAGATCGGAGCGCAACTGCGTATTCTGCCATTCTCGATCGCTTTTGCCAGCGCTCGGTCTAAATCCACGGCGCCTGCAGAGATGAGCTTCGTCACAGTGGTTGCCGTACCATACCCTGCTGCCTTGGTTAACACGGATCTCCCGTGCCTGTCCGTGTAGTTAACATCGGCGCCTGCTTCCACGAGTGCTGCTATGACGGGTTGGTATGCGGCATCATTTCCCACAACCCACTCCAATGGCGTTAATCCCATTGAGACCTTATCTACTGAAGCACCGGCCTCCAGTAGCACCAAGATGCACGCGAGTCACTCCCGCATCCGCTTCTCAGGCTGTGCACCACCAAAGTGAACCGCGTAATACAACGCCGTGCACGGTTGTGGGTAGTCAGTGTCCAAAAGGTCGGGGTCGACGCCGTCCGCGAGCTCGCGCCGTAAAGCCTCGACGTCGAAGGCTCGAACTGCAACAAAAATTGCGGCCATACCGCGCATTCGACCACTTGCAAGGATGTAGCAACACAGTCAGGATCAATGCTACGCGCCGGCTGTCAGCTGGTCACAGTGTGACCCAGCCTGGCACAGGATGAGGGTGATGAGCGGCAGGACTCGGACCAACTCCTGTAGGCAGCCAAGCGCAGGAAACCCGTTTTGTTTGAAATGTTTTACCCAATTTCAGTTCTCCGACGGTAACCTGTTCCTCGGACAACTGGCCGCCCGACCAGAACGACCTGCATGCTTGTCTCCTTGGCGCGGGTTTTCGCGCTCCGGCGCAAATTAAACCATTCAAGTTCTTCACACCGTAGCAGAAGCCGTCCGCAGCTGCACGCTAATCATGACGCGACGACGCGTCGCAGCGCTGCTGGCCGTCGTGCACACGAGCGGATTCATCCCGGCCACAAACACACAGCCCAGTGCGGCAAGAGCACTGCACGCCGCGCCGCCCGCGCCCGCCGCCGACCAGACGGAGCCCTGCAACGTCGTGCTAACCACAACAAACTGCGACTTCGACTCCTTGGCCGCGGCCTGCGCCCTGGCGAGCCTCTGGGGCAACGACGAGAGGTTTAACAAGGTGCCGACGCACGTCGTGATGCCGCGGGGCGCCTTCCCCGTCGTGCAGCGGTTTTTAGCTTATCATAAGCACGTGCTGCCGGTGCGCGGGTTTAAGACTATTGATGGTGCCGACATCGAGGCCCTGGGCGTCGTGGACGCGTCGAGTGCCGCGCGCCTGGGCCGGTCCAAAAAATGGCTGGAGAATTGTCAATCCTTGCACGTCTACGACCACCACGTCGGAGGGGAAGAAGGCGAGGACAACCTATTCGCCCAGGCCACGGAAGTTGTCAGTGAGCCCGTGGGCAGTGCCACGACTCTCATCGTGGAGCGGCTCAAGGACGCGGACGTCTCTCCGAGCGTACCGGAGGCCACGCTGTACGTCCTGGGCATCCGCGCGGACACGGGCGGTCTGGCCTACGAAACGACAACGGCGCGCGACGCCGAAGCGCTCGCTTGGCTTTTGCGGAAGGGCGCCTCCCAAGCGGCCATCGCCGAATTTGGCGTGGAGCGGATCAGCGGCGACCAGCGCAAGATCCTGGCGACTGCACTAAGAACGGTGGAGTCGCGGCACTATCGGGGCATCAACGTGGCGACGGTCGCCGTGCGGTCCAAAGGGTACGTGCCCGGGCTCGCGGCGGTCGTGGAAGAACTACTCGAGTTAACGGCGGCCGATGTATTGATCATGGCCATCGAGCACCAGAACGGTTTGGACCTCATCGGACGCGCGCGACCCGGGGCCGCCACCGTCGACTTACGGACAGTAATGCACCGCTTCGGCGGCGGCGGCCACGCTAGGGCCGCGGCCGCCGCGGTGCCGGAGCACGACCGCAAGGCCATGGGCGCGCCGCGCAACGTCTTGGATGTGGCGCGCGAGTACGTCCTGGGCCAGATCCCCGCGGAGCCCACGGCCGCGGCCATCATGACGTCCAGCGTCGTCACCCTGAAGGACGACGCGACGATCGCCGACGCGCGGCGGCTCCTGGACGCGCACGGCCTGAAGGCCACGACGGTGGTCGACGCGGAGGGGCTGTTGCGCGGCGTCCTGAAGATGTCCGACGTCAGCAAGGCCGAGAAGAAGGGCCAGCACACGACCAAGGTCAAAGGCGTCATGCGGACGCAGGTGACGACCGTGTCGCGCGACACGCCCCTCGCGCGGTTGGAGGAGATCCTCGTGACGACGGTCGGCAGAGTTCCGGTCGTGGAGGACGACGGCCGGCTGCTGGGCATCGTGACGCGGACGGACTTGCTGCGCCTGCGGAACTACTACGGGGGCAGCCTGGAGCGGTCCGAGGGGATGATGGAACTGGCCGAGGCGGGGCCGGGGAGCTAAACTTGTCTTATGGACTCGGAACTACTAGTACTATGGTAATATACCGGCTAGTGGCGCTAGCTAGACAGTGCCAGTGGAGCTAGCTAAACAGGTTTCTTATGGGACTATGCGGCCGTTTCCGTCCGTCCGGCACAAATCCCCCTCCAACCGCGACTACTCGCCGGCCATCTCGCACCAGCAGTAGCCCGTCCGCCGGTTGACGCCCGTCTTCTGCGGCGGTCCGGCTGTCACGTTGAACGCGCTCTTCGGCGCTAGAGCATTGACGCGCGCGCTCGCGTCGTCCAGATCATTCAGCATGCGCCTTGTATCATCACTTGTAGATGCGTACGCCGGGAAGGGCGCACACAGCGCGGCGAAGCTCGCGCGCCGCGTGACACTTATAGCTGAAGCCGCCGCCATCAGGAGAATTATCGTTGTTTGCCGCATCTTAGTTAAAACTTGGGCTTGCCCACTTCCGGGTACGAGATGGGGTCGGCGCCCTGGAATTTGAGGTATGCATTGGTGGCCTCGGACCACAAGCTTGACCGGGCCGTGCCGGGCACGGCGTCGCTGCCCCAGAGGCGCTGGATCACAAAGCAGACGCCGCTGGCGCCGAAGATGGCGGCCGTGCCGGCCAAGGTCGCCGGGGCCCACGGCATGGCGGAGCCCATGGTGTCGCGGGGGCCCAGCTTCGTGAGCGCGGCGATGAGCCGCTGGTGGACGGACATGGTCTCTGCCTGCGTGGACGTCGCGTCAACGGCGTGTTTTGTGTTGGCGTCGTGTCGACAGCGTGTTTTTGGGCGTATGCGGGCGGGCGGCGGCCGCGGGCTGTGGCGTTACTTGCTCGTTGCTGCCGTGGCGATTTGCTTTCTTGCGTGGCTGGGCGGCGGCCGCGCACGCTCGCGGTCGGCGTGAGGTCTTGCGTGGAGTGGGAGAGGTGTCCAGACGCGGCGTCGCACTCTGCTGCTTCGTCGCAGCGTTAAACAAAAACGGCGCAAGCCTATTACGCGAGAAACCCGTACGTCGAAACCCAAGCGCACACCATGTTATACTCTTACCGCGACAAATTTCTCCCCGACCTTGGGCACGACCGCCTTGTTGACGCAGACGAAGAACGAGTTGTACGAGTCCGCGCCGAGGCGCCAGAGGTCCGAGACCGCGCCCCAGTCGACGTCGTCCGACGCGAGCATGATCCGCTCCGTCGCGTAGTGGAACTCGTTGACGTAGTACCGCGCGACCAGGATCTCGCGGCCGAGGCCGCCCGAGTTCGCGCTGATGAGCAGGCCGTCGGCCAACAGGAGCGCCTTCCGGGACGCGCTCCGCAAGGCTGATGGTGCCTTAACCTTCTCGCCGTTGTCCAATAACAGGGCCGCCACGGCGAGGTCGCGCTGCTTCAGGGCCCGGCCGAGCTCGGCCAGGTCCTCTGCGGCGGCCATCACGGTAGATCCGTGCCTGGAGTAGGCGTTCCATTTGGGGTCGTCGCGCGGCAGGTTCTGCACGTCGAGGACGCGCGGCGGCCGGCGGCCCGTGACGAAGTAAAAGTCCGTCGAGATCAAGGCCTTTTCGTTCAGGCCGCGGTCCCGATTCTCCAGAATGCCCGCCGCCGGCGGCGCGTCGCACGCGAGGGCCGCGTTCGCTGCCGTCGGTAGCGTTGCGATCGCCGTGGCGGCGAAGGCGCGGCGGTCGAGTGTTACGCGTGGCGAGACTGTCAGCGCCCTGCTGCATGGCAGGAGCCACAGCAAAAGGACTCGTATGCGTCGCAGCGACATCATTTTGCAGCCAGGCGTTGGCATATGTGGCTCTATATATATATCGACACGTACGCCATCTGGGTGCCTTGCTAGTCCAGATATGCGCCCGTACAGCGCTAAAATCTGCTTGAAAATCTTGAAAAACCCGTGCGCGAGGTAATTAACCCGAACCCGGACCCGACGGAGTTCCACTAATCCCGGCCCTATAAAAACTAGCAAGAGCCCGGTAGTAGAGAATGACCTAGTCCCCACTGACCCGCCGCCGCCGCCGCGCTCACCGCGTCTTCTTCCGCTCCGCCAGGCGCGGCGACGCCCGCGTCGGCTCGGCCCGCAGCGACCCCCGCGCGTAGTAGGCGTCCTCGGCCTGCTCCACCAGCTCGGCTAACACGTGGCCCTCGTTCGCGATCAGGCGCCCCGTCTCCGCCACGCGCGCGATGATTTCGATCTCCGCGATGAGCGACCGGACCAGGCGCCGGTGGTGCATCGAGAAGCGCACGAGGGAGACCAGGAGCTGCCGGATGATTTTCCCGGGCTTGATCAGCTTCTGGGGCGGACGCAGTCGTATCTTGATGTGCGTCACCGCGAAGTGCAACGGATGGTTCAGGCCGCTCTTCGTCAACACAAAGGTTAGCACCGCGTTCATGAGGCCGGGCATCAGGCAGCCGACGTCGACGTGGAACCAGTAGCTATTGAGGTAGGAGCGGTAGAGCGGCTTCAGGTCCTTGCCCTTGCCCACCTTTCTTCCCGAAATGAAGTGGACGAAGATGTCTAATAAAAGGTACCACCACACGACGTAGTCGATCTGCTCCGCTCTTGCATGGAGGGGCTCGTTCCACAAGCGCTCGGGGTGGCCCACGGCCTTGGCCTGCCAGGCCTTCGTGGTACAGCTCCTGCATGCGACGCCCTCCACGAACACTAACGACGGGTTCGCGAGACACGTGTCGACGACGTGCTTGGCCTTCCACGTGTCTCTGAGTGTAAGCGAGTCGGACACGGCCCGCGCCAGCAGGAAGACCACGCCGGCGAAGCGCCAGCTCCGCAGGGGCGGGCTGGAGTGCGCGAGCAGGGCGGGGAACGTCATCCGGGGCTGCCCCGCGGCGCGTGATTCGTGCGTGAGCACGCGCTGCGACGCCTGGCGTCGCGGTCGGAAGCGGGGCAGTGCAACGGAGCAAAGGTTCTTCCCAGAGCAGAACTGTGATCGCGTCGCAGCGCGGCGGCCACTAGCCCGGCGCGCGGACTGCTTTTCGCTTGCCTTGCTGATCGCCAGACTCCTGCAAGTCTCGTCGGGGCGATCCATAGCCAAGAGGAGATTTAAAAAATTAAACACCTAGGTCCACACCGCGCAACGCCGCCCCCTCGCCCACAACACCCTCGTCCTCAGAGCCGCTCACCGCCAACGCTGCCCCAACGAAGATAATAGCCCCGCCGCCCGCGACGCGCCGGGTCAGCTCTTCGCCGAGCGCCGGGGCCGCGAAGAGCGCCGCCCAGATCGGCTCCGACGCCAAAATCACGGCCGCCTCCGCCGCGTGAATCGCGGACTGGGCGTGCTGCTGGAGGACGTCGGCGACCGCCCCCGGCACGAGCGCGCAGTAGGCGATCAACCCCAGCGCGAGCGGCGTCCACGCGCCCGACGACGGTTCGACGGCGGCCGCGGACGCCCAGCATGTGCCGTAGAACCCCGCGGCGCAGACGTTCTTGCGGGCCTGCACCTCGAGCGCGCCCGCGTCCGGCGGGATCGCGGCCGTGAGGACGATATAAGCCGCCCAGGCCGTCGCGGCGGCCACGACCAAAAGATCGCCGGTCCGTTGCTCGACGATCGCGAACGAGGCGTCGCTCCCGCCCGTGAGGAACGCGCAGCCCACGCAGGCGAGCAACGCTCCGAGCCAGACCCGCAAGCTTTGCCGTCGTCGCAGCACGACGTACTCCAGCACCGGCGTGAAGACGACGGAGAGCTGGAGCAGGAACGCGGCCTTCGCGGCCGACGTGCGCTTTAATCCCGCGAGCAAGAATTCGTTTGCTGCGACCAAGGATGCAGCCAGACCGAGCGACACGGACCACGGCGGAGCATTGCCGTCCCGACGCGAGAGAAAGTAGGGCGGCGCGAACGCGGCCGCCTGGATCAGGGCTTTGACCAGCGCGACGGCCGGCGGCGGCGGTGCCGCGGCCATTGTTAACACGAGCCGCAATGCAACATCTTGCGAGCCATAGCTCAGCGCGACGGCCAGTAAAGTCGCGCGCGCAGCGGCCCGCCGCATACTAGTTGCCACAGTCTAAATGCACTGGCTGCTAGAGCTGTATATGGTGAGTGCTGCACTTAGGTTAGCGTGTGCGGTACATTCGCATTCATGCGCCGTTCGTAACGTAGAAAATGCTATTTGGGTGCCTCTTGGAAGGCTGCCAAACCATGGCCATTTTTATGAAACCCGTCTAAATGCTTTTCGGTGTGCGACGCGACGTGCAGCCGTTTGAGTATCGTCCGGTTGGATACTGGTCCAAAGAGATCAATAGAACAATTACTGGGCAGCGAAAAAAATATTTTTTTTATTCGCGGTGCTAAAGTGGCCAGTCGCGCCAGGGGAATGCGGTCAATCCGTAGTCCAGAGGTCTCCCTGGGGTCGCCTAGGGTTGGTAGTAGACGCGTGCAATCGCCTACACCGTATACGCCGCCGCTTCCAGCTCCAGATATATCCACGAAGATGCATCTCAAGCCGATGCATCGGGCAGAAGTTGCCAAACTAATTGACTTCAGGGCTCTCTGGGAGCCACAAGCACCTGCGTATGCGGTGTAGGTGACTACCCAACCTCAGACCAACCCCATAGGCAGTTCGAGAGCCTTCCCGCATCCCCAAAAAGTGTTTTATTTGGGCCCGTTGACACCCGTGAACGTCAAATACGCTAATTACTCGAGGGCCCCCAATAAGCGTAATAGCGGTCTCGTTGCACCCTATACTACCCCACCTATAGTGGAAACCAAGTAGATGACATATACACCACGAGAAGGGTACTTTGGGCTGCCCAAGCTCGGGTCTGAATGTTATTAATCTGGACCTAGCGCAAGTCGGTCGGTCACGAAACAAACGATCGCGCTATGGTCCATGGTAATGGTACAACCGCTGGTAGTCGTAGGTCCAGGTCTTGTCCCCGAGTTAACGAGATCGAGGGGTCGCGGAGTCTCCGAATCGCGCAGAGCGTGCGGAAGAGTAAATCTTATGTAGGAATCGTTCAGGCGGTTCGGATGGACCAACCAAGTACGGAAGCGCCTCAAACGCAAATTCATTTTATAAAACACGGGTCTGGGGCCTTTCCCGTGCTCCGTCTACGCACCGTCAATCCTGGGGAACGCGCAAGTCGGTCGATTGTGAATAGTACAACGGCGCTATGGTCCATCTGGGTAATGTGATCGCTGATATTCGCAGGTTTAGGTTATGTGCCCGTCTTTATATAAACGTGGGGTCGCGGAGTTGCGGAATCGCGTGGTGCATACGGACCACCTAACACAGCTCAGTAATCGTTCTGGCGGGTTGGATGTGATCTACCACTATCAAAGGGATGTAAACACACCTAACGAAGGGAGGTGTCTAGTAGAATTCTTCTCCCGCCCTCCGAGCGCGGGCCGTCGGCTCCAGTTCTGTCGGATATGCATGAAAACTAGGATGGAGTACTTATAATGTACTAACCGGACGGTGGATCGCGGCGTTAATCGCTGGTCTACTTTGGCAAGCTGCAAGACTCATCCGCGAATGTCCCAAGATTTCCGGGAGCCGCGAGGATATTCTTCACGGTCGCTACCCGGGAATATTTGGTCTCGATGACCGATTATGGTGCTAACTTAATTTGGGAGCTCATCTATTTTACTCTACCTACCCGGGAAGGTCCCGAAGTAAATTTTTGGGCCTTCGGGCAGCCGCGGGAATTTCAAAACAATGTTCGATTCTGACGGGCACGTGATGTTAGACATTCCACTCATACGTCCTAATTGCGGTGGCCGCGGGGCGTCCCAGCAACTCAATCTCGGGTGATGCCAGACTGGAAGGCGCCATCGTTCGTGGGCGAGGCACCTGTGGCGAGGAGCCGCGCTCCAAGGTAGTCCGGCGCCTCCACGCCAAAAAGACGAGCACTTTCTTAGGAGCAGACGGCCTGTGCCCCTCCTAGAAGTACATTCAAAATTGTTTCTTAACCACCGTCATGTCTCATCCATGGCCCATTGATTGCCAGCACCCTCCGCCTCCGCGCTTCTCCGCCTGGCCTCCGCGGTGACCTCCGGTCCATGGTCCCACTGGCCCGGACCTGCCTCGCGGCTCGACCGCTCCATGAACTCCACCAGCCGCCCGACGAAGACGGCCGGGGTGGCCTCCGCCGCCTCGTCGTCCGAATCGCTCGCCGACGCGTCGTCCGGGTGGAACCAGGCCCGGCGCGTCGCATTGCGGCCGCTCAGCGCGCGGGACGCCGCGCCCGCGTGGTCCTCGCTCGCGTAGGAGGCGAGGGGGAAGACAGAACGCGCCGCGTCCTCGTCGGCGTCGGCCGGGACCGTGCGCGGGTGATTGCGGAGATTCTTACGAGCTAAAGCGCCGAGGTACGCGCCGCGGCTCGAGACTTTCAGAGGTCCTCCCGTTGGTGAGGGATGTAGGAACTCGATCGTGTCCAGGTGGCAGCAGTGGTCGATTCGTAGGTGCGTCAAGTACGGCGCGTCCAGGATCAGCGTCCGTAGCGATTCGCACCGGTTGACCGTCACCTCCCTTAAATGATCCGAGCAGAACCGTAAGTCCTCGGCCGGCAGACACCGCGCGGCGAACGTTTCGAGTTCCACGGCCTCGGTCAGCAAACTCCGCACGCAGTCCGCCTCGCCCTCCCAGCTCCTTAGGTACAAATTTCGGATCTGCGGTAAGTCCAAATGGACCCAGCAGCTCCTCGATTTGTGCTGTAACGTCAAGTCCTGTAAGGAGGGTACCGTCACTTGATCTAAGTACACCGTGCGGAAGCCCTCGAGCGTTTGCAAGCTTAGTACTCGTAACTTCAAAAAGCGTAGCCCGTCCGGCTGGAACGCGACAGAAACGGGACGCGTCGCCCCCCACGTCACCGCGAGGATTTCCACATCGTCCTTAACCGCATCCAGGTGCTCCTGGAGGTCGTGGGCCCTCGACAACGTGACGGCGTGCTCGTGTATCCTTTGTTGGTCACTGTATAAACATTGCACTTGATGTTTTCCACAAAAACACACTAATTCACCGACGAACTTGGACGAGGAGATCTCACCATTCTTGGCGTCCACGACCTCCTTGAACTCCTTTCCGCACGCGCCGCACGCGTACAAGGACTCATAGGACGAGAAGGAGAACGTGGCCCCGCGGTCCCGCCTCAAATGGGCGGGGTGCGGCACGGTGCATTTACCAGAGTCGCACGCCTTGCCGCACCGCCCGCACCTTCTGAATGAATGGACGTGCGACGCGGCGTCGTCGCCGATGCGCTCCACGATCTTCCGGCGGAGGGCCGCCTCCAGTCGCGGGGGCGGCGGTGCTCTTTTCATGGGCTTGGCAGGTACTTCCTCGATGACCATCTGCGCGACCTCCTCGATCGGCGCCGCGGGGAGCTCGACCGCCGCCGGCGTTGTTGGTGGCTCCACCTGTAATCGTGGCGCGGCGAGGGGGAAGAGCGGCGGCGCGACGGGCGGCGCGGGCGACCGGCGCCGCTGCGGTCGGTCGTCGGCTGCGGCGGCCGGCGTCTGCGGGGCCGCGGCGGCGGCGGAGGACCGCGTCGCGAACTCGGGCGAGAGCCACGCCACGGCGGCGGCGGCAGCGGCCGGGTCCTCCGGAGTCGGCAGCGCTTGCGACTCGCTGGTGGACGCCGACGACTCCGCAGCCGCAGCAGAGGGCGCTGGGGCAGGAGGCTCCCCCTGACTCTGTGGGTAACCCAGCCACGCGCTGAGTCGAGGAAAGGCTTCCATCCCGCTTCCCGCACACCGTGCGAGCTGTACGAGCGCTTGGTCAGGTAATACAGCTGTAAAAGCCGGAAACTCTGTGCTCATCACGGGTTTTACGCCCCGGGTTTTTGGAAGCCTCCAGCCTGTGTTTGCCGCGTGCTCAAGGTCATAGAGCTGCTACAGCTCGCCAACAAATCAATTTCTAACACATCATCACGACGCATTCCGCCGTAGAAGCTCTCAGCTTCTCAGAGCACACCTTGCACAGTATTCACGATGGCGGAGACCACCTGCCCCTGGCAGGACGGCGCGTACGGCCTCGGCACGCACACCACCAAAATAGGCGCGAGCGTGACCATTCGCCTCGCCACCGTGGACGACGTGAGCGAAATACGACGCCTGATCGTGGGCCTCGCGCTCTACGAGAAGGAGCCCGCGGAGACGGTCGAGGTCTCCCTCGACGAGCTGCGCCGCGACGGCTTCGGCACCCAACCCGTGTTCCGGTGTCTGCTGGCCGAGGTCGATAATGTCGCGATCGGCTTCGCGCTGTTCCACTACTGCTACAGCACGTGGCAAGGCAAGTGTATGTATCTGGAGGACTTGTACGTCGAGGAAGCCGCGCGCGGCACCGGCACCGGGACGCTCCTTCTGAAAACCGTCGCGGCGATCGCCCACGCCGAGGGCTGCAAGCGGATGTCCTGGCAGGCGCTGGACTGGAACACGCCTGCATTGAATTTTTACAAGGCTTTGGGCGCCTACAGAGGGGATAGCTGGGTGAACTTGAGGCTCGGGAAGGCGGAACTGCCGGCGCTGCTTGGACTATAGGTCCCAGGCTCGTCACGGTGTTAAATTTCATGTTGTAGTCTTCACAATACAATTTACGCCGGCGTCAACACCGTCGCGCCGCCCCGAGAAGCCACTGTCCTCGTCGGCGACTGGGCCGCCATCACGCCGCCGGCGTCGTCGCCGGGTTCCGTCGGGGGCGCGTCGTCGTCCGAGAAGTCCCCGAAGTCGGCGTCGTCCTCGGAGAACTCCTCGGAGTCCCCCAGGGCGCGCGCCACGGCCCAGCCGCTCTCCTCGTCTAGTTCCGCGACGCGTTTAGAGGCCACCTCCTCGACGATTAACGCCCGCAGGAAGACGTTGATGGTCAGGTCGTAGCGGCCGTCCACGAGTTCAATGTTGTCGATCTGGTCTCCTAAATCCTGCAGGATGCTCGGATGCAGCTTCAACTCTATTTCCTCACAAGTTTCCATTTCCTCGAGCAGGATATCAATGGACTCGTCGCACCAGTTTATGGTCACTAAAACACTGATATGCGGCGTGTGCGCCATGGCGACGCCGACGCACCGTAGCTTCCGTACACCGCGCCACAAACGTGCCTCCAAGCGCAGGCGCTTTTTCGGCGGCGCGGCCCAGTCTTTTTTCAAAATACGCTTCAATAGAAGCCGCGCGTTCTTGGCGTCGAAGACGTCGGCGAAGTGGTCCCGCTGTTTTCTTCCTGTAAGTTTGACGCGCTCCAGGAAGGCCTCGCCCTCTTCTTGCGACACGAGCCGCTTCTTCATGGCTTTAGGTATGTGCATCTCCGTTCGCAACCAGGGCTCCAGCTTGTGGCACGGGACAAAGGCGCCCAGGTCTGCTTTGCGCCGCGCGTCCTGCTTCACCTCAAGCGCGTCGCGCGCCGCCTTGGCCAACGCGAGCGTGGCCGTCTCGAAGTGGTCTATGACCGAATACGCCACGGCCCGCTCTCTTTCCTCCATTATAGGTAAGTCCGGCACGAACCGTATATCTTCCAGTAAGGCGCGGCACGTGTCGGCCCAGCATTGAACACAGGACGCGCGGACGTAGCGCTCGGCGTCGTCCGCGGAGACGGCGCAGGCCACGGTGCGCACGGCCGTTCGTAGGACCTCCGCCACGACACGCTGCGGCTGCTGCAACGCGTCGTCCACGAGCTGCAGGACGAGGTCGCCCACGTACTCCCCGAAGGTATGCAATGACCGCGTTTCTAAACGCCTCGAAGCCTTGGCGACGCTCTGGCACGCCCGCTTCTCATCGCGGGCCATGCCGATCTTGGGCGGCCCGCGGCCCTTCTTCTTCTTGCGCTTCTTCTTGAATCGATCTGCGACGCTCTGCGCCATGGTCGCGGCCACGTTCGCTTCTGATGCTTGAAGATCGTCGTGGTCGTCTAGACACGCGCCCTCCGCGGTGATAGAAGCTATACGAGCATCTAGGACGGCCTCCTCTACCGCCGCGTGCACGAAGCCCGCTGAATCAGACGCCTTGCAGGCGCGCGTCACCGCGCCCTTCCTTAGAACTAAAGTGTAGGTCTCCCGCACGCTGAACAGCATCCGCAACTCATAAGAGCCGTCCAACTTCCGAAAGGCCTCGAAGCGGCAGCGCCGCCCCTCGATTTGCGAGGCGCCCCGACACAGCAACTCCATGGTCAGTGCACGTACGGGCGGTCGCGTCTTCAGCAAACGGTACGAGCCCCGTTCATGAGGTGACGACGGCGTCGCGTCATTCGACGGAAGCGCATACCTCAGCCCGGGGCCGTAGTTCTGCATCCGGTTCACGCCCGCCAAACCACTGTTGAGGCGGGGAATTTGTTGAGGAAGCTTCGTCGCGTGCCTTGCAAGCACGTTCTTGCCCGGCAAACAGTCCGCGTCGAGCGGCACGGACCAGGGTCCAATCCTTAATACCTCGAGGCCCGGGCCCGCCACAAAGGTCTGGGGCGCCGGGCTCGTCCCGCGTTGTTGGCACCGTCTCAAATTCTCCGCGTGTGCTTTGGCGCTGAGTTCGTTCTCCGAGCAGAAGCTGAGGAGGGCCGGGATGCGCCGCGCTAATTGCTTCCGCGCGTCCACATCGTCCTCGTCGGCGGACGCATCGAGCTTCGTCCACGTCGCCAGATCCGTGAACGGCACGCGGCACGCGTACTCCAGGCCGGTGCGGCAGTGCGTCACCTTCACCGTGCATATTTTATATTGCAGGGCGGGGATGTCATAAACTCGCACCATGCAGCTCTCGCCCTTCACGTACGCGCCGCACGCCACCAGACAGCCCCGGTAGCGCTTCGGCGTCAGGGCCCACCGCGCGGCCTCGTACGCTCGGATCGCGTCCTCCCGCTCCAGTTGCCGCGCCCGCTCAACATGGCGCATGGCGTCTAAGTGCACGCGGCGTTCGGGCCCCACTCTTAACATAGAGCACACGCGCACGGTATAGCCGCCGCGCCACGGCTCCCGCTTCGTCGATTTTCTCCGCGCGGGCGCCGGGGGCGCTACGCTCGGTGCCGGTCGCCGCCGCGCGGGCGCGGGAGCCGGCGCGGTCACGAACGCCTCGGGCGGCCCCGCCCGCGCGGCCGAGGACGGGCGCGAGGGCGAGGGCGCCTCGTCGCTCAGTACGTGGCGCAGCTTGGATAGTAGCGTCGCGCTCGCCTTGAACTTTTTCTTCGAAGGGGACTCCCGGTGCACTTTATAAGCCTCGTCCAGGGAAGGCCCCTTCTTGGCTACGAGAACGGGCTGCGCCCCCCAGGGCTCCAGGTGCTCCCTATAAATAGTTCGCGTGCCCGCTAATGAAGCCGACGTTTTTTCCACGTTGTTGTGCTCGCCAAAGGCAGAAGCGTGCCCCCAACCTAGGGGCGGCGGCCCGTCCCACCAGCACTCGATCAGGGCATAGACGAAGTAGCTGTGCTCGATGAGGGCGTTGATGAGCTTGGGCCGGTTGCCCGGGACCAAGAGGTGCTCCCGGTCGCTCCTCTGGGAGAAGATGTGCAGCAAGCCTTTCCGGTCCATCTGGTACCAACTTAAAGAATTGTCCATACTTTGCATCTGCACCTTGATGAGACGAGTGGAGGGGTCCTCGTCCCTCTTAACTTCGAACACCGTGCCAGCAAAGCCGACGCCGACGACGCTCAGCCGACCGCGCGTGCGCGACACGATCGACGCGCGAACTTCCAGGACCGTATGAGAACACCGCCGTCGCAACTCCGGCACGAAAGATGGTTCTTGGCCGCCCCAGAACCCGTCTCGCACGTAGCCCCTTTTTTTGGGAATGCACCGCTTTACACCATCGCCGGCTTTCAGGACGAGGTGGTCCCGCCAACTCACTAAGCGCCAGTCCTTGTCCCGGCTTCGGATGGATTCTCTTAACCCTTCCACGCGCTCGGCGTTGGCGCCCACGCGGTATTGAGGCATGAAGCCTCGTAACGAGTCCCGCTCGACCCGGTCCAGGTGCAAACGCGGCACCACCGGTTTCGGCTTCTTCTGGAGAAGCGGCCCCTCCAAGCGAAGCAGCCCTTCCGTTCTTAGTGATGACGCGTCGCCCAGGTGGTCCAAAGCTACGATACTCCGGCACACGAGCCCATTCACTCGTAGACCGTTTGGAGATGCCGCGTCCGCCTGGTCCTGCGACGTTGGTAAAGGATTAAAAACCTTGGCGCGGCACACCGCGTACTCGTCGTTGAGGGCGGCGCTTTTGGCGAGTAACGCGCCTATGCGCCGCGTGTTCCAATTGGACTCCAGCGATCCGTCGGGACCCATCGGCTCCCTTATTAGTTTCGCGATGTCTGAAGAGCCCGCTTTTGGCGCCGCGGGCACGTCGAGCTTGCGCTTCACTATAGTTGTACAAGTGCCCTCGCGGAACGGCATGAGGCGCCCGGGCGGCGCGTCCTTGAGCGTCGCTCGTTGAGCGTCTTTGTCCACCTTGTGCCGCTTGGCCCGCTTGGCCCGGAAGACGGCCGCACGTCCCAACAAACTCCCGTTGTCGAACGGCTGGGCGGCGGCGGCCTCGAGGAGGATCACCGGCTTGCGCCGCAGGCCCTTCCAGCGGTCCGCTGCGGTCCTGACCATCTTGGGGCAGCTTCGGTGGTCGTTGTATGGGTCAGCGCGTCACCATGGGTGGTCCCCCATCGCGGCGGCTGGCTGCGCTCTCCGGCAACAAGGCGCTGAGCCCGGCGGCCGCCGCGCGGAGATAGCCCCGGGGCATGTCCGTTTCCAGTCCTCGGCTTGCGAGAGGGGTCGGAGAGGAGATTTGCGAGGGGCTGCTTTGCCTCTTTCGTGCGGGTTTATTCTGCCTCGCGCGCCAGAGCTAAAAGCGTTGTTGCACACAGCGTGTCTATACCACCATTGCCCGGAGCGGCTCAACACGTCTCGATTCGTCGTCGCCGGTGACAACCGTAGCACCATGAAGCTCGCGCTGCTCCTCAGCGCCCTCGCGACGGCCAGCGCCAGGGTGGCGCCCCTGCGGCTGCGCAAGACCAAGGGCCTCCAGGCCGCCGGCGGCGCCAAGGCCAAGGGCGGCTACGGCCAGTGGGCCAAGGACAACGCCATGGCCAACGGCGTGGTCATCGGCGCCTTCAAGACGGCGGCCGCCGATTTGATCGCCCAGGCCTCCGATTCTGAAAGCGAGCTGGACCTGAAGCGCAACTTCCTCTTCTTCGTGTTCGGCGGCGCGTACCTGGGCGCGTTCCAGTACTGGTACCAGGTCAACATCTTCAAGAAGATTTTTACGGCCACGGAGCGGTTCACGTCGCAGTCGCTCGAGAAGAAGTTGAAGGACACGGAAGGTTTGGTCCAGCTGGCGATGCAGATCGTGCTGAATTTGACCATTTTGAGCTGTGTCTACCTCCCCACCTTCTACCTCTTCAAGCAGGTGTTCTTCGGCGATTCTGATTTACTCTCTTCCTTCGGCGAGACGTGGACCACGTACACCTCGAACTTCGAGACCGATTTGCCGGCGCTCTTCAAGTGCTGGGGCCCGGCCGACCTCGTGTGCTTCTCGGTGCCGCTCTACCTGCGCATCCCCATCCGCCACGTCGTCAGCTTCTGCTGGACGATCTACTTCTCCATGGTGCAGAGCAAGAAGTGAGTTAGGCTAGGCTAGGGGTAACGTTAACGTATCGAAGTGTACGTGTAGCCGGCGTAGCGCACGGGTTTTTCACAAACCAAAAAACGCAACGCTCAAAGCTAGCCGTAAACCTACGTGCGCGATAAGGTAGTCTTGTTGTACGCCAAGGGACCCACGTGTGTCCTCTGTGTCGCAAACCGCGCCCCGCCGGTCGCGCGCCGGCGCAAGCGACGCCACCGCCGAAGCGCTCGGTCGCGAGCGCCTGGACGCGCGCCTCGAGCGGCTCGGTATAGGGCGAGGCCGCGGAGAAGCGCCGCCGCAGGCAGGCCGCTCGTCCACACGCGCTCGCAGCGTCCGCGAGGAGCGCAGCGAGGCCAGGGTCGCGCGGCGAGTGCACGATGCCCTCTCGAGCCATTGTCGTTCCAGCGCCTCCTACGGGTTGCGCGCGGATCTGCGTCGCCTCGAGCACGCCAGAGGACAAGAAGTGGCTCTCCGTCTCCAGGACGTCGGCGCGCGCGACGACTGCGAGGACGCAGAGCCACGCGCGCAACCACATCTTCCTCCACCCGCCAAGCATATTGGCACACACTTCGCAAAATTGACCTTTGCAGTACTAGGGGCCGAGGGCAACCGCTTCGTCCGACACTACGCGAAACACCCAGGCAACCACGAGTGCGATTCCTATGTGTTTAAAAAATGGGTAGGAATTTGCTTCGCCACTCTTCTTTTATGCGGTTCTCCTCCTCGATCTCCTTCATCGCTTTCCTTATCTGCTTTTGCTCCTTTTTGCTAAATGTCTTAAACACAGGCCCAGTATTCTCTGGGATGGGCATGTTATCCCACGGCGCTGGCCCGAAGGGCCGCCTCATGATCTTCTCCTCTAGATGGCACGCCGGCGCCCCGGAAAGCGTGCGTGGCGTGAGGGCTATAGCGCTAAAGTCCTTGGGTTTTGCACGGGTTTTGCACTAGGCATAGTTGCCGCGCCCACCACGGGACCGAGAAGACAAAAAACAAACTGGATCTTTAACCAGTGTGAAAACACTCGTCCTACTTACTCCAGCACCGTCACGACGCAGTTCGCGTGGCCCTCGGCCCCCTCGCGCGCGGCGCGCACCTCGTCCATCGCGCGGAGGTGCGTCGTCGCGCGCTCGGACGCGTAGTCGCGCCGCTCCTTGCGGGCCGGGATTCGCACGGCCGTCGACCGCGGCACGAAGGACAGCGACGCCTCCTCCGCGCGCCACACCAACGAGTAGCTCCGGCAGACGTTGAACACGGCCCGGGGCCCCACCCGCAGCGTCAGCGCGGGCTCGTCGCCGTCCGACCCTTCGAAGGCCACCAGCCATAGCTCCACCGTCGTCGCGCGCTGCAGCGACGAGTCGTGGGCACTAATCACGGCCCGCCGTTTTAACGAAGACCCGGCGACGCCAGCGTAGAGGACCATGCGCCGGCCCGTGGCGTTCCGAATACATACCGCGCACTTCCGCGCTATTTCGGAAGGCGGCGCGCGCAGCGCCGCGCCCAGCTCATGCGGGGCCCGGACAGGCCGCGCGGGCTTTATTCTGGAAGCGACGGCGTCGTCCGTGCCGGTGAGAAAGGTCGCCGTCGGCGGCGAGGCGCCGTCGTCCTCGAAGAGGACCTCCACGTCCTCGTCCGCATCGCGCGCCGCGAAGTACGCCCGTTCGAACGCGTCCAAATCCGTGTAGTTGGCCACCCGCAGCCCCGGGCGCATCCACGCGTAGAGTGATGCCTGCGAGTCCGCGTGGACCCCGTGCACGAGGATGGACTGATCTGAGGTGCCCTCCAGCTCCAGGCCCATCAGCGTGGCCGTGGAGAAGCGCGCGATGAGATCCTCCTTCGGGGGCGGCGCCGGCAGCGCCTCGCCGTCGCTGGACGACGCGTAGTCAGAGTCGTCGTTGTCGAACACGGCGCCCGCCGTCGTGAGGGCCACGGTGACGTCGCCGGGTCCTTCGGTCTCCTCGTCCAGCCGGCCGGACTGCAGCTTGACGCGCTTCCGCGTTCGAGGCCCCAGGTGCAGCACCTTGACGCTCTGGGCGTTGTCGTCCCTACTCAGCCAGAGCTCCGCGTCGTGCGCACTTTCGTTGCACACGACCAACGTCTCCTGGACGGCGCCCTCGAAGCCCGCGTACGGCTTCGTGAACGTCTTGGCCTCGTCCATGACGAGGCGCGGCGTGGGCGCCTCGCCGATGTGCTTGGGGTTGATGATGCCGTTGAAGTCCACGGCCCTCACATTCTTGGACGGCACGCGCCGTGGGTTCGGTTGGGACGGTTTTGCGTCAAAACGCCGCGGCGGCGTCGGGTCGCGCGCCTCCGCTTTGCGCGGCTCCCATTTCGTGGGCGTGAGGTCCAATTTGTCAAAGGCCGGGAGGCTGTTGTCGAGGCTGGACATCGTGGTGCAGTGGCAGCGCTGCTGCTTTGTGGCAGCCCTTTGCCCGTTCGCCGGCTCTTCTGATGTTTTGGCTGCCCTTTTCCTGGCCTTCACGCCACTAGCCTTCGGCTGGTTCGACGTGGACACTTCGAACGAAACGGTCCTCTCCACCGTGACCACCAGTTTGCGGCGCTGAGTTTGGCTTTTTTTTTGTTTGCTTTGATTTGATTGTTATTGCTTAATATCGGCGGAGGGCTTCCTGGGTTCCTGGAGGGCCTCTTTGACAGGCCGCGGGCCGTGGGACGACTGCTTTCTTCTTGCGGGTTTTACTCACGGGTTTTGTTTTGCGCAGGGACTGCGTCATAAAACTCGCGTGAGCACGGTGAGCGCTGAACAGTGATAGCGTGTCTTCGCGTTCGATCGCTGCACACGACTTGCGCAGACTGCTTTTGCAGCCTTGCATCGCTGCGCTGGAGCAGCTCAAAGTGCTGCACTTGAGCTGACCGCTGCGCGCACGCACGCGGTGGCATCGCACGGATCGTCTATACGCAGCAGCAGCATCGCGTCGGAGCGCTGCTCGTACTCACGCGCGCGCGACCCGTCGCGTCGGCAGCACCATGATGACGGAGCGCCTCCTCAACGCGACCTTCTGGAAGGAGCTCCTCGGCGACGCGCCGGCCGAGGGCGTCGACCCGCTCGTGCTGCGGCTCTTCACGTGCGTCATGGTGCTCTGGGTCCTCTGCGGCCCGTGCTGGACCTACGCCGTGGAGCTGGCGGGCCGGCGGCGGCACAGCCGGGTGAAGCGGGACTGACGAACGCATGAACTGTAATAATAACCCCTCTTACGAGACGGGGCCAACACACAGCCCGCGCCTACCAGTCGCCGTAGCGGTAGTCGTCGTAGGACCCCGGCGCGTGGAAGAGCCAGAACGAGGGGAAGACGCGCTCGCCCTCCAAGGTCTCCAGGCGCTCTACGAGCTCCATCGTCGAGAGCTTGGAAGCCGCGTGGTCCGCCAGCTTCCCGGCGACCTCGTCCCTATGGCTGTTCAGGCGGGCGTGCCACTTCATCTCGCTCACGTAATGCTCCACGTTGTGGATCTGCATGTAGTCGTACTCGTCGTCCTCGGGCTCGTCCGAGGGTTCGAATTTGTGGCACCGGTGTTTCTTAAGGAGGGGCTCCAGCTCCTTGAGCCGTTTCTCGGCCTCACGCCAACTTAGCTTGGGCGCCGTCTCGTTGGACGACACGACGTCCCAGGCGCCGGGGTAACCTAAAGCGTCACCTAATTTGCTCAGCTCGCCATATAAGGGGTCGGCCTCCGTCAACGTCGCGCGCGGCTGGAGGCCGTCCTCGACCGCCGCCGTGTCGTTGAAGTGATGCGCGAACGACTCCGCAAAGTGCTCCACGACCTCGTTCCTCCAGGTCTCGTCCCGTTTCCGCGAGGCCTCCTCGTCGTAGGCCTCGTCGCCGAAGTTGTCGTTCAGGACGTTGTCGTCCGTTTCCTTGAAGCCGTCGCCGTCAACATCGCCCGGCTGCTGGTGCTTCGCTTTTAGGAAGGCGTCCCGCTCCGCCTTGTCCTTCCTTAGTTCCTCCAGGACTTCGCTGTGCAGGGCGTCGTGCCGCTGCTTGGCCGCGGCGCCAGACGCGGCCATCGGTTGCAAAATGCGCGCGTCGATGACCGACCGCAGCTCCTCGAACAGCGCGTCCACGGCGTCCTCCAGATAGGGCTTCACCGCATCTCTCGCGGCGAAGGACACGCTCGAGTCCCCGATGGCCGCCGCGTCCAAAGCCCGCGTAACGTTCTTCCGGTGCAGCTTCTCGAGTTCGCGCAAGCGACTCCGCAACCGTAATGCCAGCTCCATCTCCTTCATCTCCTGTTCTAAATGCTGTTCTAGCTCCTGCCCGATGGACGTGAAGCGCGAGTGGGCCGTGTGCTGGGCGGCCCTGGCCCGCGCGCGCCGCGCCGCGAGCTCCGGGGCGATCCTTCGGAGCGCGGCGTCGCTCTGCCACACAAATAAACCCGCCGCCAACAGCGTGAGGATGATGACGCTGACGTACTTGCAGCACGTGCTCCGGCCCACGACCAGGGCCGGTTCCTTGCTGTGCTCGTCCTTCGTCCGTCGGAAGCCCGCGGCGCCCTCGAGGTCCATGGCTGTCTGCGGGATCATGCCGCTGTTCATGGCTGGTTGTGCTCCGTGGAGTGTTGCTGGAGTGCCTGGTCACGCGGCTTCGCTGACTCGCTCGCGCGCCGTGAAGGCAGGACAGCTAGCAGCAGCGCTGCACGTCCGGAAAATGATGTGCTCGTGTGCGCGTGCACAGGACAAGCTGGCGCAGCGATAGCCTCTACACGCGTCTTCTCCGACTAAATTTATTCGGGTGCGTGCGGGTTTGGCTTCTCGGTCTCTGGAGTGGGCGGGTGCGGCCCGAAGGGATGCCGCAGAATGCTCCTGCGAAGAAGAAGGTTCCGGAGTTGTGAAACTTGTGGACGGGTTTCGAGGCTCTCATTATTATTACAGATTACAAGTACGAGCGTCCTACGCAGGGCAACGCACAGCATCAAGGCAGCGGTGCGCCAGAATCGCAGTGAACGAGCTGCTGCTAACGCCTGACGCCGCCAAGCGCACACACGACCACACAGAGTAAAACCCCAAAACAGAGCGGACACACACGGCCGCAGCGGTGCACAACCATGGCCTCCTCCATGACGAACCGGCACCTCGCGCCGGAGATCTACGCCGCATCTCGGAGAATGAAGGGCAAGGACACGAGCACGGTCGTGGGCGACCTCCAAACAAAAACCTACCACGACCGGCACGCCCAACTCAACCCCCACACCGTCGTCGGCGCGAACCTCCGCCAACAGGAGGACGCGAACCTGTTCGGAAGGACGGCGCCGGTGCCCGGCGCGCTCTCGGACATGGACGACGCGCTGCCCGGCGCGCGCGCGCGGCCGGCGCCTGCGGCGGCGGCGGCGCCGTCCGTCCAGTGGCAGGCGGCCGCCGACGCGCAGGGCCGCACCTACTACTACAATAGCGCGGGCCAGACGAGCTGGACGCCGCCACCAGATATGCAGGTGCCCCAATGGACCGCGCAGCGCGACCCGGCTTCCGGTAGAACTTACTACAACAACGCGGCTACGGGCCAGACGAGCTGGGGGCAGCAGCCGCAGCAGCACTACAATTCCCTGGCGAGCCGCTTCCCGAACACGTTCCCAGGGTGAGCTAACTAAGTACACATAAGTTACATACGAGGCACCGCGCCAGTGCCGCGTCGACAATCTGCTCGACCGCGCCGGCCCCACGCTATCGACGCAACGGTGTGGCTGCTCAACGGCGTGGAGGGCGATCAAAGTAAAGCCAGCGAGTTGCACACTTGCTCGTAAATGGACTGATCGCCCGCATACGAACGGGCGTACTCGGACGCGGGGAAAGCTTGGCGGTGGAAAGCGACGAGCGCCGCCGCCACCTGGAGATCTATTGAAGACGGGTGGCGTGGCGACGGGTTCAAGTTCTTCAGCGGTTCCACGCTTTCCGCCCGCAGATGCGTCACCGCGAAGGCCTCCCAGTCGCTCTGCAAGCGATCATAACAGAGGCCGACGACGCGGTCGGGCTGGTTTAACACTTTGGACGCGTTGACCCAGCGCTGGATGGGCAGAAAGGGGTTCGTTTCGACCGTGTCTTCATTCGTGAAGTTGAGGCACGTCGTGGAGAGCGCTCTTGGTAATTCCTCGAAGGCGACATCAACAGATGGTCGTGACCGTAAGACGTCATAACATAATCCAGTATTTGTCGTGAGGCGCGACGCCCGGTAGCCGTCGCCGTCGCGCCAGTACCGCGCCGCCGAGATCAAGCGCTGCAGGGGGTGCCGCGCGACGAAGACCACGCGCGCGAAGGCCGGCAGGCTCGCCATGGTTATCGACATGACTTGGAGTCTCGGCGGGAAGACCTCCGGGGCGTTAGAATGCGCCAGCGCGTGGGCCATGGTCGTGCCGGCGCTCTTGGCCACGTGCACGAAGTGCCACCTGTTCTGATCGCAGCTCTGTTGGCGCCCCTTCAAATCCTCGCGTAATAACGTCGCCAAACACTTTTGCCCAGCTTCCAACGCCGTCTCGCCGCACTGACTCACGAACAGCGCGTGCGGTAATGTACTAGCAAAGGCATCGGCCAGGGCGTCCCGCTTCGCGTCGCTGGCCTCGACGCCGAACTGCACTTTCCAGGGGGGGTTCCCTTCCTTGCCCACGGGGATCTCGTAGGGGCAGCGCGAGGCCGCGAAGCTCCGCGCGTCTACCATTAAATCCCAGTTCCGGGGGTGGCTGTACGTGCGGCAGCTCCGCGTCGCGGCCACGCCCTGTGCCACGAATTGGTCCGTGGTTCCATTGAGCGTCTTGGA
>Ga0114994_10000504_pt1 | contig 26171 bp, 14 predicted proteins | sample ArcticOcean_MG_C_9_FD_87043 | JGI IMG/M metagenome (GOLD analysis project Ga0114994, IMG submission 87043) | Marine microbial communities from western Arctic Ocean - ArcticOcean_MG_CB2_152 | ecosystem: Environmental > Aquatic > Marine > Oceanic | place: Arctic Ocean: Canada Basin | collected...
TCGGACCTCTCGGTGGCCCCCGCTACCTTAGCATAAAAATGCCAGACCGACGCCGGACGTGGCCGGAGCGCGCGCGCGAGACTACTAGCAGACGAGGGCCTAATAAGCGTCGGAGCAGTAGTCCAGAGGCTCAAGCACAGAATCCTACGAGGAGGGGCGTGGTCTTTGGAGGACTAATGTGCCGCATGCGTACATTAGTCCCGCTACTCGTGGGAAATGTCCGGGGGCGGGGGGGGGGGCGGCTGGGGGGGGCGGGGGACGGCTTGCGCAGCCATTTTTGCCACGGCACCATAGTACCAGCTTGCTGTAAATACAACACCACTTTTTTAGGCGAAATGCCCCCATAAGCGTACGGAGAGACTCTTAGGAAGCGCTATCGCAGCGCTCGGAGGGCTGCGGATACGTCGCAGGCGGCCTGCAGGAGCGCTTGAGGCGCGGGGGTGCCCATAAGCACCTTGCAAAGTGGTGTTTTTGTCTTTTAGCTGCCTTTTATGCCAAAGCAGCATAACAGGCGCCACTAAAACACCGCTACCGGCCCTGCGCCGCGGTCTCAAGCCAAGAGGAACTTAGCTCCTATACGTACAGATATAATAATTAACGTACCACGGCGTTTAATCCATCGCTGCGGCGCTACGCCGACGATAGAGCGACTACCAGAAAGACTTACCACAGAGGGCACACCAACGATTTCCGATAGCCCACCCGTCGCGGCATCGCGCCAGCAGTCGCACGGCTCACAGAGCTGCTGCGTCAGCCGCGCCCCCGCAACTTTAAGCCCCAGAGGGCCGCGTCGGCCGGCGCGCCGTTCGAACGCTTTTGACAAAAGACTGAACCACCGCGGGCCGCGCGCAGCCTGCACGCCGCCCCGCGCCGTCGACAAGCATGAGGTTCGCCCCCGAACACTTAGTCGCCGCCTGCGCCCTCACCCAGGAGAACCCGAAGCGCGGCGGCTCCGCCGACCGCTACGACGGCTACAAGGGCGCCACCACGCTGCAGATGGTCCTGGATCTGGGCGGCAGTCGAGGCGACTTGGCCAACGACATCCTCAAAGGGTTTATTATTATAGAAGACGAGGGCGTCCGGGACGCGCTGCTTGGGACGCGCAACGCGGTCGAATTGAAAATGGACGACGAGGCCGCGCCCAAGCGGCGGAAGAAGCGCTCCGAGGCCGAGCGGCTCCGCGACGACGCGCCGCCGACGCCGCTGCCGCGGCATCGCGGCGAGGAGGAGGAGGAGGAGGAGGAGGAGGAGGAGGAGGAGGAGTGGCCTCCGGAGCTGCCGGAGGGATGCATGGAGGTCGTGGCGCTGGTCGACTTCCCGGGGGACGGGGAGGGCGAGCTGGGCTTCCAGGAAGGCGCCATCATCCTCACGGACGCGGCGGTCTTCGAAGCGGCCGGCGACAATACATGGGCCCCGGGCATGATCGATGACGTGCAGGGCATCTTCCCGGCGAGCTGCGCCGCCGCCGGCTGGATATCGACAAAGGACGAGGACGGCAACGAGTACTACTACGACACCGAGACGGGGGACACGTCGTGGGTCTGGCCGCCGGAGGAGTTCTACGCCGAAGACGCCATGGAGGAGGACTCGGCGCGCGACGACGGGCCGCCCGAGAAGTGCCAGGGCTGCAACGGCCGCCACGTGCGCCACACGTGCGGCCGGGGCGGCAGCGGCGGCAAGCAACGGGCGCCGCCGCGGCGGCGCCTCGGCCGCGGCGAGGACGCCGACGCGAGCGACGGCGACGTCGGCAGCCCGGCGCCGCGCGGCGCGAAGGGCAAAAAGTTGCTGCGGGAGCAAGCTGCTTTTGCCGTCGCGAACAGTGGTTCCCTCGGCGCCAACGCGGTCTACTACCGGTACGACCGACATACGGGCGCGGAGGAGCACGAGCTGCACGGGGCGGTGTTGAACGAAGCGCTCCTGCTCCCGGCCTGGCCGCCCTTACCGTTCGGACGGATGACGGACGACGAGTATAAGATGAGGCCGCCGCCCGAGCCGCGGGCGGACGGGGTATTTGATACGGTTGCGGAAGACTGGGTTTTTGATGAGGATACTGAACGAGAGGTAAGTCTGGACCTGGCGTTGATGGGCGAGCACAGGGCGCCTGGCGAGAACGGCGACGCGGGCTATGAACCCATCAAAAAGCGGAAGGGGCGGAGAAGTGTCGACCTGCCGTGCGTGCAGGAGGTCCAGGGGGACCGCGGCGAGGAGGAGGACGCGGTCGCACCGAGCGTGTGGGACGACGCTACGGACGATGAGCAGGAGGTCGTAGAGCCCGCGGCGCGAGCGTTGGAGGGCCTACGCGTGGACGAGTACAAGCTCGAAGGCACGGGGGGGAGGGGACGAGTACGAGGTCACCACTACGGCCTCCAGCTCGGGCAGCGTGTCCAGTACCTCGCGGGGGAGACCCACGTGGGCGCGTGTATCGTGGGCGAGGTCGGCCAGAAGCGCTGGGACATTGAACTGGACAAGGGCGGGATTATGAGAGATGTGGACCAGCGGCGGCTGAAGCGCTGTCAACCGGGGCAGCAGGGCTACATCCGCAACAAGACCTTCCGCGGGCCGCTGAACATCACGTCCCAACTGTGTTTCCTGAACCAGCTGCACGACAGCCACCGGGCGAACCTGCCCGTGACGGTGAAACATCGGTGTTTGAAGTGCGAGGGGTGCCATGCGCTCCCGTGCGGGGCGTGCGCGCCGTGCAAGGACGATCGCGAAAACGGGGGACCCGGAAAGTTGCGGCGGGTCTGCGTGAACCGGCGGTGCGTCGAGCAGGGCGCGGTGAAGTCCGTCCGGGCGCAGCCCATGGCGCCGCTCCTCCTGGAGCAGCTCGAGGACTACTTGGTGAACTGCGGCGGTCCCGCCGGGAGCGCGGAGGGCTGGGCCGTGGACATCGTGGAGCGGTCCCAGGGCGCGACGGCGGGCGGCTTCGACGCGTACTACTTCCCGCCCGGCGGCGGGAAGCGGTGCCGCTCGCGCGCCGAGGTCGCGCGCTCCCTGCGCCTGCAGCCCCCGGCCAAGGGGAAGAAGTATAAGTCTTGAAACATATTCATACTCGGGACATTTCCACCTGGTCCCCGATCTGGTCGTAGCCCCCCGACGACCGCAAGGGGTTCCGGAGGCTCACGGACGGCATCGCCGCCGGGCGGCTCGGGATGTCGACGAACTGCGCGCCGCCGAGCGCCTCGCGCTTCCGCCGCTTCACGATGGCCTGGCGGATCGCGAACGCGGTGATGGCCGCGGCGACGAGCGCGATCAGGACCGCGGCCGTGGACGACGCGTCGGCCGAGGCCGCCCCGAAGGGCGTCGGCGCGAAGGTGCCGTCGTCGTCGTCGTCGTCAGAGCGCTTCGTCGGCGAGCGGTGCGACGACGACGACGACGACGCGTGCGGCGGCGCCGTCGGGCGCGTCGACGACGAATACGAGGACGCCCAGCTCGCCGGGACGCAGGCCGCATCGGCGGACCGCGATACGACGCCGCTGCCGCCGCACGCGTCGCAGGCGGCGCCGATGCACGACGTGCCGTGGTCGCACTGGCACAGGGGGCAGAGCGTCGTCGCGTCCAGGGGGCCGTCGGCCATGGACACGTAGGACCCGCCGCCGCACGCGTAGGCGCCGCGGAAGGACCCCGCGATGGCCGACGAGCGCGCGGGGCAGAAGCCGGCCATGGACGCCCAGCCGGCGCACTGGGCGTGCACTTCGCGCGCGGCGCACTTCAAAGATGTAGTATCATCGCACTCGATGACCACCGTGGCGCCGCCCGCTTCACTGTGGCAGTCGAAGGGGTCCGTCCAGGCCTCGCACGCCGGGAGGTCGCTCGTGGCCTCGAGCTGGACCTTCAAAGGTCTGCCATCTAAACAAGGGACCGTGACGTCGCCCAAGGCCTCGACGGCGCCGCGCCAGGTTGGCACGTCCACCACGGCCCGCACCTTCGGGTAGGTGAGCGTCGCCCTCTGGGCGCACCGGTTAGCCACCCGGAACTCGGCGCCGCTCGGCGGCGACTCGTGCGGCAGCGTGCGCGGCTCCTTGGGGATGGCCTTCTTGACGTCCTTCTCGACGCTCCCTTCGCCCGGCAGCGCGGTCGCCGCGGCAGCTATCAAGGCGACGCGGAAGGCGCGCATGGCTTTTTCCGATTCGAAGGCAGCGGCCAAATCTGGTCGCCGCTTGGTCGCCACTGGCAACGAGAACTTCGCAAAGCTCGAAGAACTACCGCGCGCAACGCTTTCAGTGAATCTCGCGTGGAGAGCTGATTGATGCGGCTTGTTAGGGGCGCGCTTTACTGCTCGGAAAAACCCGTTCTGCATTTTTATCGAACGGCTCAGGGATCCCTAGGATCCCTACTGAGTACTGAACAGGCTTACTGCATATACGCCGCCGCCGCCGCCGCGACGTTCGCTATATACCCGATCATGGCACGCCGAGCTCCGCCGGCAAGAAGTACCGGAACGCCGCGCGCAAGTCGTCCCGCGTCAGGATTTTGTCCATGGCCTCCGCGACCTGCTTGGCCGAGATCATCCCCTGGTCGTAGCGGCGGAGCGTCGCCAGGGCCTCGGCGTGGGCCTCCGTCCCGAGACCGAGCCGCAACTCGTTCATGAACTCCGCCACGAGCCGCGTCTCTTCTTGATCGTAGTAAATAACGTCCTCGTCGTCGGTGTCGGGGTCGGGGTCGCCGACGGTCACGAAGTAGCGCGCGATGATGCGCCGCATGTCGCCGCCGAGCGCGCCGTGGATCTTCGCGAGGTCGTCGCCGTGGGCGGAGACCGCGCGCTCGAAGGCCTCGGCCGCCGCCGGCGCCCACGGCCGCGCCTTGTCGAGCGCCGCGACGTCCTCCACGGCGACGCCGCCCAGCTCGCCGGCCGGCGGCTTCCACGGCGGCGAACAGCGCTGGTCGGAGAGTGACGCCTGGTGCCGCGGGCCGATTTTTATCTTAGCGTGCGACCAGTCGGTCTGGGCGAGCGGCGGCGGCCGCCGCCGGCGCGGCGGGCCCCGCGCCTCGGTCCGGATTGCGCGGTCGGCATCCTTCTCGGCGGAAGCGTAGAAGCCCTGGGGCTTGCTCGCGGGGGGGCGGCGCGAGAGCATTGTAGCACACGTCGAGTTCGATCTCGACCAAGGTTGGGTCTCTCGTGTGGGTGACAACTTGGGTCAATAAACAAATGTGACCTCTCAACGAGAGAAGCGCTAGCTCTAGGGCGGGTTCGTCGTCGGCGTGTTTTTACGGGAGTCCACCACGTCCGTGAGTTATTTAACGCGGGCGGCACTAGCTCTGATTTACCCAAAGACGAGGGACATGCAGCAAAACCCGTAGGAAAAACCCGTAACCTGAAACTTGCAGCCGTCGTCAATTCCGAGCGGTGGATGACCGGCGGCATATCTCGTGCGGCTCAATTAGCTACTTGCCCGGCAGCTTCCAAGCCTCTCCAACATCCTTGCTTAGAGATTGCAATCGCGTGGGGTGAAACGTTTGTGACAGCCGGGCGTTCGGTAGTAGTGCGCCGGTTACGCGTTCGCCACAAGAACGCTAGACAGCGCGTGGGCGAAGCATAGACGGCTGCAGCTCTCAAGGAGAGCCATTTTGGTACCCAGCCAAGTACAGCCGCGCGCACCATGAGCGGCACGCCGCCGGGCCCGAGCCGGCCCGCGCCCCGGTCGCGCGAGGGCGAGCTGCTCAAGAAAGAAAAGGGCCCGCTCGGCGCCAGGTGGACGAGGAAGCTCGTCGTCGTCGACGGCCGGAGAGGTACGGTGCGCTACCACAAGCCGACGGACGACAAAACTAGTGTGCCGCGGAAGATCTTCCATTTGAAGTCCATGACGCTAGGAAGTGACGTTGGTGGCCCGAAGAAGGCGCCGCACGCCTTTGAGCTGCGCGACGCCAAGGGCTACTCGCTGGTGCTCGCGTGTGAACGAGGCGCGGCCGAGAAGGAGGCCTGGCGCAGTCTTCTGGCGCCCCTCTGTTCGAACGGCGCGGCAGTCAATGCCCAGCGCGGTTCAGACGACTGGGTCGAGGATGAGGCGTGGCCCGCGCAACCGACGTTCGACCAAGCCAAGTCCTATGACACCTTCGAGGCGACCTTTTTACCGAACCAGCCGCTCGGCATCCAACTGCGCCTGGAACCGGAGAATGAGGGGAGGCGACCCATCGCCGTTTTGGCGGTCAAGGACACGTGTCCGTGTAAAGATGCTATTCGCAGCGGCGACGAACTGGTTGGTGTTCTCAATGAACCGCCTCTAAAACCGCAGACCACGGACGCGTTCAAGGCCTGCACCACCGAGCTCGCGCGGAAGCCACGACCTTTAGTTCTGGTCTTTCGGCGGGAGGCGGTGCTGGAACCAAGCGAAGAAGCGAGCCCGTCGCCTCGATCCCGCGCGGCGACCTTCGACGACGCCCCGCCGATCGACGACGAGCCCGTGCGGCTGAACGCGACGTTCGACGCGCCGCCGTCGAACGTGACGCTGGGCCTGGCCCAGGTGGAACGCGAGCGCCCGAGCGTGCGTATTGAAAGCGTGGGCGACGCGCTGCGCCAGGGGCTGCAGGTTTTGGACGATCTGGTGGCCTTGGACGCGGACGACTTGACCTTGATAACGCCCGAGGCCGCCCTGGAGCGGGTGACGGCGCGCTTAGGACGGGGGCCCTTCCCCTGCCGCGTGGGCATTTTGCGCCGGCCGAGCGTGTTTAGCCTGGAGTTCCCGGACGACGGGCGGCCGCTGCGCGTGGTCTTACGGCTGGTCACGCCGCCGGACGGGCCGTCGCGCGTCATCGTGGAGGCCGCGCGCGACGACGGGCCCGCGGCTTCTCTGGAGCCCCGGAACGACGAGCTCGTGGCGGTCGCGGGCGCCCCGGTGCCGCGGGACTGCGGCCCGGCGGACTTTGACGCTTTATTAAGCGAGCTGAAGGGCGCCTCGAGGCCCCTTTCACTTACCTTCGTGCGGAGCGAGCAGACGACGCACGACGCGCGCGCCGCCCGCGTCTACGGACAAGCTATTATTGGACAAGAGCCGGGATCCGCGAGGTCGGACCGGGCCTTCGAGGAGCAGCGGGCCGCACAACTCTTCGGCGACGACCGAGGGTGGGAGGGCGTGGACTTCGACCCGCAGAGTGACGCTGACCGGAGCTCGGAGGGGACGCCCGTGGGCGTCGACGACGCCCCGAACGTCGTCGAGCCCTCGGACGACGCGGCCGCCGTGAGCGACGGCTCGGAGCCGGACGTGGTGCCCCACGCGCCCGCCGCCGACGAGTGGGGCCCGGCCTCGCCCCCATCCAAGCTCGCCGCCTTCATGGCGACGACCCCGAACCCGGCGTCGCCGCCGCCGCGCCGGCCCCCACCCACGCCGCCGCCGCCCGACGGGTCGCCGGGTGATGTTGGGAGACGGGTCATCGAGCAGGTCGCCAGCTTCGGCGACGCGCCCAGCGCCGCGCTGGAGCTCGAGGCCGTGCGGGCCGAGCTCGAGACGAGTGCGCGGGCGTTAGCTCGAGCGCGGGAGGAGCGGTCCGCGGCGGTGCGCGAGCTGGAGGAGGTCGCGGAGGACGCGCGCTTCCAGCGGGAGAAGGTGGGCAAGCTGGAGTCGGAGCAGAGTTCCCTGGCGAGCGAGTGGCGGGAATCGTTGGACTTCGGCGAGGAGAACCGGACGCTCAGGGAGGACGTCGACGGCCTCCGGAAGGAGCTCGCCTCCAAGCAGGCCAAGAACCAGGAGCTGGAAGCGTCTACACGGGCCCGGGACGCCAGCCTCGAGGCCCTGCGGAAGAAGCTGCACACGGCCGAACTATTGAACCAGCAGAAGCAGCAGGCCGTTGTCGATCGACGGGCGTCCCTCGCGAAGGCGGAGGACAACGTCCAAGAGAAACGATCAAAGCGCATCGAGGAGGTGTGTGAAGATGAGTACGTGAACGGCGACTGTAGTGGAGAGGACCTCGCTCTCCTCCTGGAGGCGTGCGTCGCGCCCGCGCCCTCCAAGACGGAGCTCGTAGCCGCGTTCGTCAAGGTCGTCCCCGAGGCGTTGCAACAGCCCTTCTGGTGCGACGCCGACGAGGCCGGGAGCTGCCTCTCGCGGGCGCCGGGCGACTGGGTCGAAGTGTTGGAAGTTATTGTGGACGCCGTGGCTTTGAATAATTTCGAGGCCTCGTTGCCCCTGTTGTTTGGCGCCTTGATGAGCCAGGCGCTCGAACCAAGGAAGTTGCTGAGCACGTGGCGGCGGCGGGCCGCGGCGACGTCCACACAAATAGGTCATGAGAAGCGTTCAATATGTGCCGAGGCGTTACGAAGGACGGACGCGTGGTTCGACGGTGATGGTGAGGAGGATGCGGCCTTGGAGCCCGTCCTCGAATTCGAAGAGGAGTCCGTCAAGACGATTGAAGACAACAACGAACCCGTCACAAGTAGAGAAAGAAGCGTGGCCCAGGATTTACGGCGGGCCCTGGATGCCAATGTGTCCCTGGATAATCGCGGCGCGGCGCTCGCGAAGAAGATAGCGCTGATCAAGCCGCGGCCGCGCGGGTCTAAGGTGCTGGAGGCGTTGCTCGAGGCCTGCCCCGCGCCGCTCATTTTCGGCGGTACGGGAGACGCCGCGCGGTGGCTCAACGCGACCTGGGCCCAGCCGGCGCGGTGCGGTGCCGCATTGGAAGCCCTGTCCGAGTTCGACCCCGCGGAGCAGGCCAGGATGTGCCGCGCGCTCGAGCGCTACTGCTCGAAGAGGAGGCGGTCCGACGCGCTAAGTGCGACGCTGCGGAAGCTGGTGGACTACGACGTCCTGGAGGACCAGGGCGTGGACCTCTGGCGCGACACGTGGGGCGACGACGCGTTGCTCGACGCGCCGGCGGTCCAGCCCGGGGCGCAACTGTTGGAGCCGGCCCGGGCGGCGGGCGCGTCACACGTCGCGGCCGCGGCGGAGCCGAGCTTCCTGCCGTCGCCGCGCGCCGTCTTGCTCGAGCGGTCCGACGACGAGGAGGACGAGCCCGGGTCGCCGGTGGACCGCGCGATCGCCGACGCGCGGCGGGGCATCTCGGAACGCGTGACGAAGCGCCTGGCGAGCCCGGCGGCGGCGCCGTCCCCGCAGCTGGCGGAGGCCCTGGCCTCGTCGAAACAGGCCGCGCAGGCCGCCGCGGAGGCGCTGGACGCAGCCAACAGCTCCCGCGCGGAGGCCCGGACGATCAAGGCGCAGCTCGCGCGGGCCGCGTCCTCGGAGCACTTGGAACAGCTCCAGCAGGAGACGCTGGCCAAGACGAGCCTCGCGTCGACGGAAGCGACGCACGCGAAGCAGCAGGCTGATGAAGCGTCGAAAAGAGCGCAGCGCGCGGAGGCGGCCGCCGCGACGGCGCGGGACGAGGCCCAGGAGGCGCGGAGAGCCCTGGCCAAGGCCGTGGCCGAGAGCGATACGCGGCAGCACGCCGTCCAGGCGTTGTTTGAAGAACGGGAGGCCGCGGCGCGGGCGCGGCACGCGGCCGCGGACGAAAAGCTGGAGCAGAAGCTGGCGGCCCTGCACGCCCTCGAGGAGCGCCTGTTACAAGCGGCGCGGGACGAGGCGAAGAGCGTGGCCGAGGAGGTGAGTCGGGTCCAGGCGGTGCGCGCGGCCCGCGACGCCGCGTCCGACATTGGCGAGCGCACGGCTTCCATAGTGGAGGCCCAGCAGCGGGAGGCGTCGTTGAAGCTCCAGGAGGAGACCACGGCCGCCTCGGCGCGGGTCGACGCCAAGTTCGCCGAGCTGGACGAGCGCATCGTCGAGGCCACGACGCCGCGGCCGTTTCCTCAACGGACGCCCGTGGCGCGGCCAAGTTCGTCCGACGGTTCGGAGGCCTGCGTGAACCTGGGCGAGTCCCTCGAGTCCTTACAGTCACCCACAATAACCACCACGCCCTCTAAGTGTCAGGAGGTGCGCGGGCTCCCTGCCAGAGCCCAGGCGAAGCTGCGGGAGCGCTTCCTACGGTTATTGCGGCAGCCGTCCGGGCCGCTCCTGGACGACGACGGCTGCTTGGTACGCGTGCGCGTGGAGCACGGCTACGAGGGGTCCAAAGGGAAATGTAGAGTGGAGATCACGAACGTGTCCCAGGACCGCTTGGAGGACTTGAAAATCGACGCCTTCGCGGACGACGAGCCGACGCTCGTCGTGTCGACGAGGTTGGAGGAGGACATTCAATCATTGGAACCGGGGGCCTCCGTGACGTGCCGGGTCTCGTGCGTGTGCCGCGCGCCCTTCGTCGTGCCGCCGGAACTGGCCGTGCGCTTCGCGTGCCACGGCGCGCGCTACGCCTACGCGTTACGGTTGCCCGTGGCCGTCACGTGCTTCGCGCAGCCCGACGGCTACAACGCGCGCGACGTCGGCGCGTTTAGAAGGAGGTGGGACGAGTGCGGCGGCTTCGACGGCGCCGAGAAGCAGGTCGTGGTCGCGACCCGCGGGGCCGTGGATGCCGATGCGTTGGATGACGTGCGGCGGCGCATCGTGTGCGATGCCCTACGCGGCGCCTTGGTGCGCGGCGCGGACCCGACGCCGGCCACGGCCACCGCCGCGACGCTGATCAACACGACGGACGACGGGGCCGTTGACGTGCTCGTGCGCCTCGAGGCGAATGCGGCGGCGCGCGCGTTCCGGGTCACGGTGCGGTCGCCCTCGCCCGCCGCCGCGGCGGCGTTCAAGAACGTGCTCCAGGCGCTGCTGACGTCGTACTTCGTCGTCTAGCTAAGGTTTTGACATTCTAACAGTTCACATTACAACGCCGTTTTTGCGAGACAATCCCCGGCCGAGTGGCGGGTCACGGCGGGTCGGAGCTCTGATTCTGGACACCATCCGCGCCATCGCCGCGACACGCCCCCGCGGCGCCTAGACTCCCCGCCGCCGCGCCGCCGCGACCTCACGCCGCCATAGATGGGCCATCGACAGCCGCCCGCACCCGACGCGCGCCCCCAGGCCCCGCAGCAGCAGCGCCACGCGGCACGTGAGCATGTAGTTGCGCGGGAGCTTCGTCACCTTATCCCCGCATTTTTTCTCGAAGTCGTTGAGAAACATCAGGGGCGACTCGTCCACGACGTTTTGATCGAAAAGCTGCGTCGCGAAGGTCACGATGTACGTCTCGTCCATCTTTTTCGACTCGAAGCCCATGGCCCTGACCGCCTCCACGACACCTCCTCGCTCGCGCCGCCGGAGGTGATGGTACAGATCCGCCAGGACCCTAACTTCGCTTGAATCATATTGACAAGCGCAGCCGTAGTCGATGAGGCCCAGGCGGCCGTCGGCGAGGACCATGACGTTGCCGGGGTGGGGGTCCGCGCTGAAGCCCGGGGAGTCTTCGCCGAAGATCATGGCGCCCTGGGCGCACGCGACCCGCTTCAAGCTCGTGACGGCCCGCCGCCTCAGACGCAGTAACCGCCAGCACCGCAAAGGTGCGAACGCGGTCTCCTTAGCGCTCAATGCCCCCGCCTCAAGGTCGCTCCGCAGGCTCCGGCCGTCCAGCCAGTCCATCGTGAGGACCCGTCGCGTGGACAGCTTCGGATGGGACGTGGGGACGGCGACCCCCCGGGCGAGCCCGGGGCGCGCAACCTTCAGGTAGGCCGCGCAGGCGTCCATCTGCCGCGCCTCCTTGCGGTAGTCGAACTCGCCCTTGACGCGCTCGCGGAACTCGTCGACCGCCGGCAATAGAGCGGGCTTCACCAGGCTCAAAACGCGCCGCACGTTCGCTAGGTCCGACAGCACGAGCTGCCGCCCGCCCGGGTACATGATTTTGACGGCCACGGTCTCGTTGTCTAGGGTCGTAGCGCGGTGCACCTGGCCGATGGACGCGGCGCCGACGGGCTCGTGCTCGAAGGCCGAGAAGGCCTCGCCCACGGGCCTCCTCAGCTCCCTTTCTAAAACGCGCTTCGTGACGCGCCAGGGCCGCGCCGGCGCATCATCCACTAGAACTTCCAAGCGCCGCACCCATGGCTCGGGCAGGAGCTCGGGGAACGCCGTCGAGATCAGCTGCGCCGACTTGACGTAGGCGCCGCGCAATTCTCGCACCAAGTGCTCCATGCGGACCGCGGTGGCCTCGTGCACGTCATCGATCGGTGCGCGCGTGACGTAGCGCGCCGCGTAGGCGGCGCCGATCCGCACCATGCCGCCCTGGAAGCGCGCGCCCCGCCGCACCGGCCGCGCCGCCGCGCCGCCGGCCACGACGCAGGCCGCGGCATAGCGCTTCTTGAGGAGGATGGCGGCGAGCGAGCGGTCGTCCGGGCTGTCCCAGGTGCCAAAGGGCCCGAAGCGCGTCGGCGGCCGCGGCGGGCCCAACGCAGTGCCGCTGGCTGCGAGGAGCAGTGCTGCTGCGAGCTGTGACATCGTCTTTGCGAGGCTGTCAGCAGTGCATGAATTCACTGCGTCACTGCCGTAAGCGTTCCTGGTGCCAAAGCGCTGTGGCACAGCGAAGTGCGCCCAAAAAACACTGTTTTTAGGCACATGACTGTTTTTAGGCACATGAAACCCGTACGTAAAACCCGTCAAGTGCCGGCGCGACTCGCGACGTCGACGCCAGCGCTGCTTGCCGCTCTGACTACGTAGTCGTGCTGAAACGTTGCTCCTATAAGCGGTGCCGACCAGTGTCACGCCGCCGCTGCGAGCTCGTACACCTCGCCACCCACTCCACACCAAAAGCAGCCGCTGCGCAGCGCAACCATGAAGAAGGCCACCTTCGTCCCCGAGGCCATGCGCGGCGTGTGCTTCGAGTGCGGCGCGCGGGGCCACTTCGGGCGCGACTGCCCCGTGCGCAAGGCCAACGACGGCCGGCGCGGCACGAAGCGCGTCCGCTTCGGCGCGGAGGACGACGTCGGCGAGGCCGCGGAACTGCCGGCGGACGACGAGGAGCTGGAGATGCGGCAGCTGCACGACGGCGACGTCGACGAGGACGACGAGGACGACGAGCCCGTGCGCGCCGTCAAGGAGGTCGAGGGCGAGGAGGACGACACGGGCGAGCGCTTCAATGAAGTGGGCGAAAGAATCGAGCCGTTCAATTTGCGGGCGGAGCGGGCCAACGACGGCTTCTTCGACGCGTCGGGCAATTTCGTCTGGAAAAGGGGCGGCGCGGAGCCGGACGCATGGCTGGCAAGTATGGACGAGGCCACGGAGGAGGCCGCCGTGGGCGACGCGCTGGCTCGTAAACAAACGGAGGAGAGCGATGGGGAGGAGGAGCTTGCGAAGGAGCCCTCGGAGCTGCTGGTGGAGTTAATACCGCTGTTGGAGCCGGGCGAGACCGTCGCGGGCGCCGTGCGACGGGTCGGCAGGCAGCTCAAGGGCGACAAGAGTGTGTTGCCTGTTTTCGAGAGCTTGACGGACGTCGCCGACGCGTTGGTGCGGAGCGGGCGGGCTGGGGTCTACGAGGAGTCGAGGGAGCAGCTGGAGGAGGCGCAGAAGCCTCCTCGTCTTATGGTCAAGCCCGACGATGCGCGACGGTGGGAGTACCGGGCCAAGGACGGCAAGACCTACGGCCCGTACGCCACGCAACAGATCCTGGACTGGCGGACCGCCGGCTACTTCGACGGCGGCGTGCCGATGCGGCCCTACGCGGAGCCCAAGGCCGCCGACGACCTCGCCGGGGACCTCGAGGACTCGGACGACGACGCGCCCGCGCCCGAAGCGAGGTGGCTCCACTCGGACGACATCGACCTCCTCGGGGACGGGGCGGCGTCGCCGCTCCCTTAGTTAATGAGACAGTGTTAAATTTCGCTCGTAGTCGTGTTCTCGCTGGTCGATGGCGTCGAATTTAACGAGACTGTGTTTTATTTCGTTCTCTAATAGTCGTCGCCGCCGCCCTCGCCGCCGAACATGTCCATGCCGCCGGCCATGTCGACCTCCTCCTCCTCTTCCTCCTCCTTCTTCTCCTCCTCGGCCGGGGCATCGCCGCCGCCGCCGCCGCCGCCGCCGCCGCCGCCGCCGCCGCCGCCGCCGCCCATCGGGACGTCCTTGACCTTCTCCATGCCGGCGTCAACCACCTCGTTGAGGTTCTTGCCATCCATGGCCGTGATGAGCTCGGCGATGTTCGCCTCGTCGGGCTCGGCCTTGCCGCCGGCCACAACGACCGCCTTAACCTGGTCCGCCGTGGGCTTGGCGTTGCCGCCGAGGACGAGCATAGTGTATGCCGCGGCGTTCTCCATATTGTCTAGTACTGCTGTAAGGTCAAGCGGCTCGCAGCTTAGGTGCTACGGGCGAATTAAGCTCGATTTAAGTTGACAGCGACGACGCTAACTCGCAAAATAAAATAAAACCCGCACGGTCCTAGCCGGTGTCTGCGTCAAGGCATAGGCATACAGTAAGTTGCGCACGCCTGCCTCCTTGCTTCACCGGACCAAAGAGCCTTCAAGCTTGGTGCGAAACCGCGCGTTAGCCAAGCTCGAGCTAGCTCGAACAAAATATTGTGACGCTGGTAAGCAAGCCCGTGCTGGTAAGCAATTGGTCGCTCAGCTTCGAAGAAATTTGCTCTGGCCGCACCAAACGTGCACCAATCCTCTGCCAGCCCTAACCATGCGCATCTGCGTCTACGCCAGCTCGTCGCAGCAGACGTCGCCCGCCTTCGTGGCGCAGGGTAGGAAACTGGGTCGAATCATAGCAGAGCGCGGCCACGTCTTGATCAACGGCGGCGGCAAGTTCGGCGGCATGGGCGCGCTGAACGAGGGCTGCCGCGCCGCCGGGGGAAAAATAGAGTGCGTGATCCACGAGATGTTCTGCGTCGACGAGGGCGAGTTCGAGGGGTCGGACGAGCTCATCATCTGCCGGGGCGACGACCTGGGCGAGCGGAAGCGGGCGCTGGCGACGCGCTGCGACGCCATCATCGTGCTGCCGGGCGGCCTGGGCACGATCGACGAGATGTTCGACGCCGTGGCTTTGTGTCAGCTGGGCATGAAGAACGCGCGGCCGGTCGTCGCGGTGAACGTGGACGGCTACTACGACGCCACGTTCCTGCAACTGGAGCGCGCGCTCCAAGAGGGCCTGCTCTCGAAGCCGCCGGCGGATATTCTAACGTCCGTGCCGGACGTCGACGCGGCTTTAGTGTGGTGCGAGCAGGCGGGCCCGGTCCACGGCGACCGGGCACATGTGCGGGCGAAAGCGCACGTCCGCTTCGCGAGCCGCGCCTCCGCGGTGATGATGGACGTGGGGGAGTTCCTGACGACCCCGGCACCATCAACCAAACGCTTCGCGGGCGCCTTTGCCGCGGGCGTCGGCGTCGGGGCGGCGCTCGCCCTGGTGCTCGGGCGGCGGAAGTGAGTATGTCCTGTGATTAATAAATTAATGACCCTGGTCGTAGCCTGAGCTCGGCAACCGGAGTTATGTAGGAACGAGAAGTTTACCCTCAGTCCACGCGGGGCCGGGCCGCCAGCCCCGTCTCCCAGCGCACGTCCCGCAGGCCCACGTTCGTGAGCTCGGCGCCGTCGCCGCCGCCCGTCCGCAGGAGCTCGACGGCCAGGGTCTTCAGCTTCCCGACGAGGCGGCGCGCGTCCTCGGCGGCCAGCGCGCCGGCGAAGGCCGCGTCCGGCGCCGCCACCGCGTCCGCCACGCGCAGGCCCCGGGCGTACCACAATGAGGCGTCGTCCGCGGCGTCGCCCGCGCGGCGCGCGTGGTCGAGCGCGAGCTCCGCCAGGTAGCTGCAGGCGTCGCCCGCGAGGGGCGCGTCCTCGCCCCGGAGCCAGCCCGCAGGCACGGCCGCGCCCTTCTCCGCGAGCGCGGCGCGCGTCGCCCGCACCGCGTCGCTCCGCCAGCGCACCTCGACGTCGCCGCCGCGGACGCGCGGGAAGTGCAGCGCCGCGACGATGCGCGCGTGCGCGTCCTCGCTCAGCTCCTCCGCCGCGGCGACCGCCGTGCGCGCGCAGCGCCAGCCGAGGTGCGTCTCTACCGCCGCGGCGGCCGCGTCGTCGCCGCGCCGCGCGAGGTCGTGCGCGTCGTCCAGGGCCTCGTCGGCGACCGCGTTCAGGATCGCGTCGGCGCAGGCCCAGGCCTCGCCCCGCAGCGCGTCGCCGCCGTGGCGCGCCAGGAGGTCGTTCGCGGCCCGGACCAGTTCGAGCGGCCGCGGCTGCAGCACCCGCAGCGCCGCGACGCGCAGCGCGTCGGCGTCGCGCACCCGGTCCAGGCGATCGTCCTCGTGGAGCATGCGCTTCTCCAGGAACACGTCGGCCTCGTCGAAGACGCGCGCGACCGCCAGCCCGCACGCCTTGGCCGCGTCGCGCGGGCCGAGCGCGGCGTCGAGGGCCTCGCGCGTGGCGGTCGCTTCCGCTTCGCCGCGCGCCGCGGCCGCGACGGCGGCGCCCGCGTCCACGCGTAGGGAAGCCTCGTTGATCAACCCGGCGTACGCCGGCGCCAGCGCGCAGTGCCCTGCGTCGCAGAGCCGCCGCGCCTCCGCGCTCAAGACCGCGTCGCAGGCCCTGTCTACGTTCGGGTCGTCGCCGTAGACGCGGCGCCAGACCAGCGCTAGCGGCGCGGCGAGCGCGCCGTCCAGGGACTCCAGCGTCTCGGGAATGGCCCGCGCGCCGACCGAGGCCAGGGCCGCCGCCGCGGCCTGGGTCGCGGACCCGGCGAGGCGCAGGACGGCGGCCAGCCCCCCGCTGGGCTTGAGGTCCGTCGAGGTCTCGTGGCGCGCGTCGTCCAGGGTCGCGGGCGCGGCCGCGTCGGCGTCGTCGGCGTCGCGCGCGGCGGAGCACGCCAGGGTCGCCCAGGCCCGGTCCTCCCAGGAGGCTCCGTCGCCCAGGGCCCGCTCGACGATCACGGCGTCGCCCGCGAGGGCCCCGAAGACCGCCGCCTCGTACGACGCGGCGTCGGCGAGCTCCCGGCAGGCCTTCCGGGCGTCGGCCGCGCGCTCGTCGGTGGCTAGGCGCCGCACGCGGTCGGCGACGGCCTGGGCGTTGAGGCGCAGCGCCTCGCAGCTCTCGAGCGCCGCGGCCGCGCGCTCCCGGCAGATGTCCCGCCAGAGGCGGAGCCGCCGGTTGCCGCTACGGACGTAGCCGGCGCAGCCCCACGGCGCGCCGCCCCGCAGCGCCACGGCCCGCCACGCACCCGTGGCGCACGCCTCGTTCAGGTCCGCGGCGGCCTCGAGCCGCCCCGCCCGGACGAGGCGAAACGTCGCGGCGCACCGGCCGCGCTCGGCCGCGGCGGCCCGGCAGGCCTCCTTCGTGGCGGCCTGCGCCGCGGCGGTTTGATCGCCGCGCGCCAGGCGCGCGATGCACCCCTCCACGCAGTCCGCGTCCTCCAGCGACGCGCGGCTCGGCTCGGCCTCGGAGAAGTACCGGACGCGCTCCTTGGCGCCGTCCTCCAGCCACGCCAGGGCGACGGCCTCCCGGCGCGCGCGCGCCGTGAGCTGCGTCGCCTCGTAGGCGGACCACGCCGTGCTCCGGAGCCCGTCGTCCTCCATCTCGGGCGCGTCCGCGTCCAGCAGCCCCTCGGCGGCGAGGCGCGCTGCGGCGCTGTACAGGTCCCGAGCTTGGCGGTCGCGGTCGTCGCCACTTAGTACACGCCGCGCCTCGGCGCGCTGCGCGGCCTCGCCGAGCCACGCGTCGAGCGGCCGCGACCGGTCCATGACGTCCGGTAAAGCTCTTGCTTCCGCTTCAGGCCCGCCGTCCACCTTCTGCGTCGAGGTCAGGGCGAGCTGCGCCTCCGGCAGGTCGTCGGTGTCCATGGCCTGCTGGAGGCGGTCGCAGGCCTGCTGGAGGGCTTCGCGGGCGCCGGCCATGTTGTTGCCTCGTGCTGTCTTTGCAGGCGGCGAGCGCACGAAAGTGCGCTGGGTCAAACTCGAGAGCAACAGCGATCGCCTGAGTCTCTTCGCCACCGCTACTACCGCAGCGCAGTCGTGTGAGGTCCGCCGCGGCAAAAACCCAAAAACCCGTGCCAAGCACAAAACCCGTTTTTGCCTTAAGGTCAGATTGCTCTTGCTCACCCCTCTCTCTCTAGTTGCATCTCTTTCCTCCTTACCGCAACAGCACGTCCAATGATACGCCATCACTGCGACTCACCGCCACCCTGGGAATTCCCTGAGCTCCACATCATACCTCGATTTTACTACAGATAATTAACTTTCCCCGAGCACCTCCGCCTCGAGTCGCAGCGCCCCCTCGAACCCGAGGCCCGCGCTCTTCTCGGCTAGACCAAGCAGCGTCCCCGCCCGCTCCCGGTGGGCCGAGAGCTGCGCCGCGGCCTCGGCGGCGTCGTCGCCGTCCAGTTGAGCGAGGCGCCCCAGAATGGCGTCGACGTTGCCGGCACCGAAGGCCGCGTCGGCGAGCGCCACGAAGGCCGCCGCCTGCGCCTCGCTCTCCTCGTCGAGCAACGCTAAAGAAGCCACCTCGCGGTCCTCGAGGTGTTGCTCGATGGCGACGCGCGCCGCCGCCGCGTCCGACGCCTGGTCCGCGACGTCGGCCAGCTCCTCCGCGAGGCGGTCGAGGGCGTGGTCCGTCACGACGTGCGTGGCCAGCCCGCACGCCTTCAAAGCCGTCCCGCGCACGGGCAGGCCGGACACGAGCGCTGCGCGCCCGTAGTTCCCGTGGCGCGAGCACGCGAAGGCCATGCCCCCGTCGCTCGTGACGCCGGCGGCGAGGGCGGCCTCGCCCAGCGGCGGCACGAAGACGGCGCCGTCGCCGCAGACGCGGAAGCCTCTCCCACCTAACCCCAGACCGCCCGGCAGGAGAAGGCCGTCGACCAGCTGCACGATGGGCGCGTCGCAGGCGGCCGCCGCCCGATACAACGTCGCGCGGTCGCCCGGCGACGCTTTGGTGAACGCCCCTTGCACGCCCTCGACGACCACGGCCTTGACCAGGCTGTGGGCGGACCACCGCCGCAGCAACTGCGTCAGCGCCTCGCACGCGCCCTCGTCCTCGAACGTGCTATGTCTCAAGTAGACGCCGTGGCTGCCGACGCGCTCCGTCGCGTCGACGGCCGGCGCCGCATAGGGCGCCTTGATCGCGTCGCGCCGCGCGTCGCGCCGCTTCTGGATGGCGGCGTTGCGGTGGGCATTCGTCGCGGCATTCGACGCCGACGACGCGGGGCGGCGCGCGGCGCTGGCGCGGCGCTGGGCCCTCACAGTGCTGCTCAAGCCAGTGCGCAAGCGGCGCGCGACGCGCATCATGGCTGCCGTCGCCGAGGTTTCTTTAGAGATGCAAGCGCTGCTTCGCTTGGGCTAGGAGGTCTTTTTAGCGGCGTCGTGTGATCGTCACTCTCTGCGATGAGCGAAGGACGGGTTTTGTCACCTTTTTTGGCCTCCTACGCGGCGCACAGCAGCCAGTTTAGCAATCAATTGCTCGCCGCAGTGCCGAGGCCATCACCTGGCATCGCGTGGAAAGTTCTGGCCGCGACCGCGACCCGCGTCAACACGAACACAGAGACGACAGACCATGGCCGACGCCAGCGCCCGCAAGGGCCGGCGCCGCGACTTCAAGAAGCGCGTCCTGCGCTCGGGCGAGAAGCTCGCGCCGAAGAAGCAGCGGCGCGACTTCATCTCGGAGGACGACGCGGCCGCGGCCGCGGCCAAGTCGGAGAAGGCGGCCGCCGTGCGCAAGGCGCAGAAGCTCAAGGAGGAGAGTGCGCGCGTGCAGAAGGCGGGCAACGCCACGGCCTACATGCGTATGTGGGGCGACCGCGAGCGGCAGCCCTGGCGCTTCCAGAAGGGGCTCCAGGAGTGGTGGCTCAAGCACTGGGGCTCCACCACGGATGTGGCCAAGGGCGACTTCGCGACCTTCCTCGAGTACGCCGCGACTATCAAGGGCGGCGCGGGCGAGCGCCTCCTTGCGGAGGCGCAGATGGCCGCCGCCGCAGTCGTGCCGGAAACGGAAGAGGGCGACGAGGACAACTCCACGAAAGCGAAGCGCAAGAAGCGCATCCGCGCGCGCAAGCTCGTGAAGGCGCTCGAGGCGCGATAGCGTTCGCCGCGGCGTCTACGTATACAACTCAACCCCTGCTCGAGTGATGTGATTATGATTTCATAATCCAGATTACAAGTGGCGCACCGTGGTAACAGCGGTCGCTGCGATGGCGATAACAGAACCTTGACGAGTTACCCAATGAGAGGCGCCAAAATAAACGACGCGCGGCGGTCTCTCAACGGCCCCCGGCGCAGGTTTGACTGTTGTGAGGGCACCTCGACGCCATCGACGCGCCTAAATTAAAATTCACATTACAACTACCATTGGCGCGCCACCTTCTCGGGGTAGCCCGCGTCGCACCGCAGCGCGTTCACGGCGGAGGCCTCCGCCGCGATCTCGAGCGCGATGGCCTCGTCCTGGAGCCGCTTTGCCGCGGCCGCGGCCGCGGCGTAGGCTTCTTGGAGCCGCGCCGCCTCGCCCTGCGCGTCCGACGCGCGCTGCGCGGCCTCGTCCGCGAGCAGGGACGTCCGGCCCGCGTCCCTACCCCTACACGTCCTATGACAAAATTTGCGCATGAAGTCGTCGTTCCGCTCGCACTCGCCCTTGTTCGCCCAGTCGCCGCACTCGCCGTGCCAGTCCTGGCACTTCGGGGTGGCCCGGATGACGAAGGGGTTGGCGTCCGAGTCCACGTGTTGCCAGGCCAAGCAACTTTCCTTGGTCAGCGGCCCGCCCGTCCTCACGTCGCGCACCGCGAAGAGGTGCGACGCGTAGGCCGTCCTCTCTAATGTAGCGCCCGGCTCCACGTCCCGGGGGTCCTGGGCCGCGCCGCCGTGCACCCACCAGGTCCTCACTGTAAAAGGCGCGTCGTTCACGAACTGCACTTTTGTTTGCAATTTGGGCCAGAGCCAGGCCTCCAGTTGTGCTCGAGAGGGCCGGTGCAGGACGTCAACGTCGTGGAACAAATCCGTGCCATTACTAGCGAACACGATCTGCGGGCAGCCCTTATTCACCTGGAGCCCGAGCTTCTTCGCTATACGAGACAATTGATGGTCCGCGTCCGTCAATTTGGTTTTGGCAGTCTGCAAGACGTCCTCCCACCAAATGCCGTGGGGGTCCAACTTGTCGGCGAAGGGGTAGGGGAAGCGCGTCACATACGTCAAATAGTCCTCGCATTCTCCCTCATCGTATAGAGCGAGGACGAAATGTCTATCTACCCGCCCGTTCACACCCAATGCCGCATCCTCCAAATGCTTCCGCGACTTCACGTGCAGCACGCGATTTGATGCCCGCTCCTCGTCCTTGGAGAGCGGCGCGTGCTCTTTCGGCTCGCGTCTCTTATATCGCTTCGCCGGCCGCTGGAACGTTTTCGTGCGGTCAAAAGCCTTTCGCGCGCTCTCGTCCGTCAGCAGCTCGAAGGCCGCGGCGACCTCCAAAAAGCGGTCGCGCATGGCCGCCTCCTGGCCGGACCGAGCCTTGTCGGGGTGCGTCTCCCGCGCCCGCGCCCGGTACGCGTTTCGGATCTCCTGGACGGACGCCCGCTGGTGCACGCCTAAAATGTCGTAGGGGGACGACGACAGGGGGACGCCCTGCGGCTTGGTGTTGTCGCGGTACGCACTGGTCGTGAGGAGGAGGAGCCAGGCGCCTCCGCGCATTTTTTATGTGTGCTGCCCACTTTTTGTGTGGCAGCAGCAGGGACCCGTACCGCTGCGATTCGGCTGCCCCGCAGCGTGCCCGCGGTTTAATGGGTCCCACCCGGAGCTGGACACTTGTCCTCGAATTCTGCAGCGCCCGAGGCGGCGCTTTGCAAAATTTAATAATGCTCCGTTTTACGGTCGGGTTTTGTCATGCGGTGTTAGCGCGGCCACGTATCGTTAAATACTCTCTGGGTGTCTCAAATCATAGCTATCAGCAATGAGATCGCTTTTCATATTCGTCTCGGCCGCCTATCGAGCGGAGCTGCCCGCGATCACCCGAAGACTGACTTGTTGGGGCGCCCCGCGGCCACCGTAATTAGAACGTATAAGTAGAATGTCTAACACCACATGCCCGTCAGAAACGAACAATGTTTTGAAATTCCCGCGGCCGCCCGAAGGCCCAAAAATGAGCTTTGGTATCTTCCCGGGTAGGTAGATTAAAATAGATGAGCTCCCACATTAAGTTAGCACCATAATCGGTCATCGACACCAAACGTTCACGTGTAGTGGCCGAGGCACATATGCCGCGGCTCCCGGAAATCTGGGGACATTCACGGATGAGTCTTACGGGTTGCCAAAGTACACCAGCGATTAACGCCGACATCCACTGTTCAGTTAGTACAATATAAGTACTCCGGCCTAGGTTTCATACATATCCGACGGAACTGGAGCCAAGTGCCCGCGCTCGGAGGGCGGGAGAAGAATTCTACTAGACACTTCCCTTCGTTAGGTGTGTTTACATCCCTTCGACAGTGGTAGAGTCCATCCAGCCCACCAGAACGGTTACTGAGGTGGCTTAGGTGTTCCGTTAACTCCGCGCGGTTCGCCGACTTCGCGCCCCCACGTTTGTACAAAGACGGGTAAATAAGTAGACCCTGAGAGTATCAGTGACGCCACTACCCCGAGGGACCATGCCGCCGTCGTTCTATTCACAATCGACCGACTTGCCCATTCTCCGCGGACGATGGTGCGTAGGCGGACCTCCAAAAAGGCCCCAGACCCGTGAGTTATAAAATAAATTTGCGTTTAAGGCGCTTCGGTAGTTGGGTGGTCCATCCGAACCACCAGAACGACTCGTACATAGGGTTTATTGAACCGTAGACTCCGCGCGGCTCGGAGACTCCGCGACCCCTCGATCTCTTTAATTCGGGCACAAGACCTAGACCTGGGACTACCAGGGCCGGTACCATCACCATGGACCTTGGCGCGATCGTTTGTTTCATGACCGACCGACTTGCGCGAGGTCCAGATCAATAATATTCAGATCCGAGCCGGGCAGCCCAAAGTACCCTTCTCGTAGTGTAGATGGCATATACTTGATTTCCACTATAGGTGGGGTAGTATGGGGCCCAACGAGACCGCTAGTACGATTCCTGGGGGCCCTCGAGTAATTGGCGTATTTGACGTTCACGGGTGCTGTCGAGCCCAAATAAAACACTTTTTTGGGGTACTGGTCGGCTCTCGGACTCCCTATGGGTCAGGTCTGATGGTGGGTGGACGCCTACACCGCATACGCATGCGCTTCGGGCACTCCATAGCTCTCAAAGCTCTGGAACTATACCTTGGCTAAATCATGCTTCAGTCAGCTTGACTGCTAAGAGAATTGGTAGATATGGTCCACGCGCCAGCGTATACGGCGTAACCGATTGCGCACGTCTTGTATCGACCCTAAGCGACCCCAGAGAGACCTCTGGGCCACGGATTGACCGCATTCCACTGGTGCGACTGACCACTTCAGCACCGCGAATCAAGAAATTATTTTTTTTCGCCCCCCAGGAATCGCCCGATTGGTCTCTTTCGACGAATATATAACCGAACGATACTCAAACGGCTGCATGCCGCGCTTCATCATTGATCATTGATCATTAGCACTAAACGGGTTTTCACAGGATCGAGTGCGCACGACGACAAGCGCCTGCACGCCGTCGACGCGCGTCAGCATACGATGCAGCTTGCAATAGCAGTAGTGCTGCTCCAGGGCGCCAGCGCGCTCGACGTGGGTGCATCGCTGCGTGCCGCACAGCAAAACACCCTGCAAAAGCTGCACAGCTCCCTCCAGCCCGCGACGCCGCTGCAAGAGGATGTAATTCATCTCGGCGACGGCGCGCAAGGCACCGTGGTCTCCTTCGAAGCGGTGGACCGCGATTGCGCCTGGTGCTCGTCGACGACGGTCGTCGCCGCGGCGACGTCGTCGTGGGAGCTTGAGGCGTGGAACGGGCCGAGCGTCGAGGCGCCGCACTTCTACGCGTGCGTCGACGACGACGGCGATAACCTCGAGGTCGAACTGGACTTCAGGCCGCGGCTCGATGCAGGGTATGACATGGCCGTCGAGGCGACGGCCGAGCGGGTATACCCGGCGCCCACGTCGCGCGCGGCCTTCCCGAAGAAGGCGCTTCGGTCGGACTACGAGAAACTGTTCTTTAACGACGCGGCGCGCGCCTGGCGAACCGAGACGCTCGCGGCCGCCGAGGCCATGCCTCCGCGCTGGGCCACCATTGTCGTCGAGGGACGGCGCCAGTACAGCGACGACGACGCGGGGCCCGTCGGCGGACCGCTCGCGCTGCGCGCGCGCTACCCGCGCGACGCGGCCGGCGCGGCCGCGGCGATCGCGACCTGCGACGCGGCGGCGGACCGGTATATCGCGTGGATGACCGACCCGGCGGAGGCCTCCTGGATGCGCACGCGCCTCATTTTCGCGCGGGACTCGCAGGTGCGCCAGGCCGTCGCCGCGACGCGCGTGGGCATTCTCGGCGAGAAATTTGGCGCCGCGGGCCGCGAACTGGCAAAGGCCGCGAACGGGCGCCTCGACATGCAGGGCCACAACATGATGCAGGAAAACGTGGCGTTCGGCGACGACGCGGACGACGGGCGGGATTAAAATCCAGTTGTTGTCCTTTTTCTATTACTACTTGCGCGAGGGACTACCTTGTGCTTGCTTGCTGCTACTAGGGCAGCCTAGATCATAAGGAAGGACTGCACCTGTTGTTCCAAGCATTTCCAAGGCACAGTCTGGCGCGCATCGCGGGCCGGCGAAGGTCCCGTCACGAGCACGCCGTGGTATTCGGTCGTCAACGCACTAGAAGAGTACGAGGGGTCGACGTAGGACTAGATTCGGGAATGCTCCGGAAGCGCGTATCGGTTCGCGACCCGAGCTCGAGCACGAGCCCAGTTTGCATGGCAGTGCGATTGTCCTTGTCATCGTGTACGCTGCCATCGCGCTGCTGATTGGCGCAACCATGCTGCGCACACTCGTCGGCACGCTCGTGGCCCCGCAAGTCGAGAAGTTCGTATTCCAGCACGCGCTCCGGACGTCACCGGAGGAGCTGCTGCGGGGCGCGACCCATGCGGCGGAGACCATCTCGACCACGCTGAAGTCCGCGGTCGCGCACACCACGGGTGACGCCGAGGCCATGGCCGCCCTCCGCGCGAGCAAGTTCATCGACACGAGCTGCCAAAAGGCGCTCAAGCGCGACCTCGCCGCGCAGCGGGAGGCGCGCATGCCCAACGCCTACGACGCGAACGGCGCCGCGCGACTTCATAATGTCAGGATGATCGTGGGGCCCGACCGGGAAACCTGCGACAAAGCCCGCGAGCCGCTGCAGCGGGTGGAGCTCGGCGACTGCCTCGTGGTCGTCGGCGGCGTCGACGAGTTCTTGTACTCGCAGAGTACCCAGGAGCGGTTGTTGGCCGAGTACGGGGCCACCGTGCAAGCCGAGGTCGTGTTCGACGAGGGCTTTCCCGTGGACGCCAAGCACCACGCGTCCTACCTCTTCGAGACCTTCATCCCCGGCGCGCGGCTGCTGAACGAGGAGTTCGACCACGACTATTCGTTCACGGTGGTCGACGTCAACGGCGTCGCCGCTGGCAACGAGTTCTGGACGCGGGCCGCGCCGCACTCGCAGCCCTTCTCCATCAAGGACGCCGCGCGCCTCTTCACGGAGTAGAAGCCGTCCGCACCAAGTCTATCTTTCCCCTATCTTAACCCCCCCTAAGTTGCTTATCATACGTGACGGTCGGGGCTGTCGCGGCGATGGCGTGGGGGGTGCGAACGAGCGCCTCCACGGGAGCAGTCCGGTATTACTTGATGGCAGAGACCTATTCCAGCTCCTCGGTGCCCCCTTGACGCTTCTGCGAGTTAGCGATATTCAGTAGTGGGGATAACACTAGATCTTACTCAGAAACCCGAACCTTTGAGCCAGTTTACTCAGAACGATTTTGTCGCTGCGATTACACCATAATGCTGCGCCTACTCTGTCTACTGCCGGTCGCGCGTTCGCTTGCACCGACCAAGGTGCGCTCCAGCGCGAAAAACCGGACGTCTAAAGACGCCACACGGCTGTCACACCTTCAAATCGGAACAAATGCAGCTGTAACCTGCGACACCGACCCCCGAGTACAGCGCTAGACGCCGTCGCGCTGCACCACGACGCAGGATACATCGCTAGACGCCTTCGCGCTGCACCACGATGCAGGATACATCGCTAGACGCCGTCGCGCCGCGCCACACCTACTTACAACGACGCAGGTCGCGCCGCGCCGCGCGCCGCCGCCGCCGGACTGCCACGACGCCGAGTCCTGCGTGGCGCTCGCCGAGGAGTTCACGCACGAGGCCGACGCGCTGCGCGCGTCCATCGCCGAGCTCAGCGACGAGCTCCAGCGGGCGAAGCTCGAGACGATTGAGAATAATATTCTGGAGCTCA
>Ga0114994_10000508_pt1 | contig 26147 bp, 19 predicted proteins | sample ArcticOcean_MG_C_9_FD_87043 | JGI IMG/M metagenome (GOLD analysis project Ga0114994, IMG submission 87043) | Marine microbial communities from western Arctic Ocean - ArcticOcean_MG_CB2_152 | ecosystem: Environmental > Aquatic > Marine > Oceanic | place: Arctic Ocean: Canada Basin | collected...
ACCTACACCTATACATCGACGGATGCCAGGGGCGGCTCGTGCACCAGGACATCAACCCCAGTATCCGTTGCCCGTTAAAGCCCTTGCCAACGCTCATATAGAATAATATCGACGCGGTTTCTATTGAGCATTCCTTACATTTGATCTGGCGTAGTTACCTTACTTTTTCTGTTTCATGTCTAAATTCCGTTCAAAAAATTACCCACCCATCAATATATGCGACTTCAAACGCAAGTAAGCTTTTCCATGTATCTGTATTGAACTCCAAACCTTTTGAATAGGCTACAAAATCGTTTTGAATTAAACGTTCTTTTACGCGAACTAAATTAGGGAACTTTTTTCCAACCCCTTAATCCGCATAGCAACGCCTTGATCCACATTTTTGTAGCGTTTGCTAAAGCACGGGCGGACGCATCATAGCACTGAACAGTCACCCGAGTTCAAATCCTCCGTAACACTTAAGCGACAACAAGATCATGAAATCCGGTCCCGTCTGTTTTGGCATATTGTATGTCAGTGCTGGTGTTCAAAACGTATACACCCTTTTATCAGAAGCCATTAAGAAGCTACCGACTAAGGCACAAAGACCAAATACTAAAACACAGGTCACTTTCTGAATAGATATTTTGATCCGGTCACACAAGTTTGTAACTGCCCGTAAATTTAAAACACAAATATACAGGTAACTCATTTATAGCGAGTAAGCTTCCATCTCGGAATTAGACATTCTCGCCTAAAGAAGAGTTATCAATTTAAAATTATCGTTTAGCTTGGGTCTAGTCGCATAACTCTCAATCTGTTAGAGTTTCTAGATTAAGCAACCAATCATATGTGACACATAAAATGCCTCAAAGCCCCGTCTGGAATGCACTTTTAGCCCATGTTGATGCCCACAAAGGCATTACGATGGGTGATCTTTTTGCCGCCGATTCGGGTCGGTTTTCACGGTTTTCTATTCCACTACCGGGAATGTTGCTCGATTATTCAAAAAATAAAATCACAGAACAAACAATGGGTTTGTTATTTGAGCTCGCCCATGACCGCCAAATCGAAGCAAAACGCGATGCCATGTTTCGAGGAGATCCGATCAATTCAACCGAAAACCGGGCCGCTTTGCATGTTGCATTACGCGGCGCTTCAGAGACCGATTTTTTTGTTGATGGGACCAACGTATCGGAAGATATTTCAGCTCAACTAAACCGGCTTCAAATATTCACCGAAGCCATTCATTCCGGAACGCATACAGGTGTTACGGGGAAAAAAATTACAGATGTTGTTGCTATTGGTATTGGCGGCTCGCACTTGGGGCCAGAACTAGCGGTGCAAGCGCTTCGGAACCCACTTACCGACCCCACGCGCGTTCATTTTATCTCGAATGTTGATGGCCATGATATTTTACAAAACTTGATGGAGCTTAATGCTGAAAACACTTTAGTTGTCATTGCATCCAAGACTTTTACTACCAAAGACACAATGACCAACGCTGCTACTGCCAAAGCTTGGATTTGTCATGTTATGGGCGACGATGCGGTGGCCAAACATTTTGTTGCCCTGTCCGCTAATGCCGAAGCTGTTGAAGAATTTGGAATCTCAACCGATCATATGTTCCCTATGTGGGATTGGGTAGGGGGGAGATATTCGCTTTGGTCTTCAATTGGCCTGCCTATTGCACTAGCTGTTGGTTGGAATAAATTTGACCAACTTTTGGCTGGGGCACATAAAATGGATGAGCATTTTAAATCCGCACCCATTTCAGATAACATGCCCATCATAATGGCCTTAATCGGGGTTTGGAATATTAATTTTTTAGGCTCCGATTGTTTGGTCATATTGCCCTACGATCAACGTTTAAAGCGTCTTCCTGCATTTCTTCAGCAACTTGATATGGAAAGCAATGGCAAAGGCGTTTTACACTCAGGTGATGCCCCAGAATTTGCCACGGGCCCAATTGTTTTTGGTGAAGCCGGAACAAATGGTCAACATGCTTTTTATCAACTTCTCCATCAAGGAAGCCGCACCATTCCGGCTGATTTCATCGCCATTGCGACCCCCGGTCACGGCCTTCGCGACCATCACGATCAGGTGCTGGCAAATGCTATTGCCCAATCTCAAGCTTTGATGTTGGGCCGAACTTTAGAACAATCAGACGGCAACCCGCATCGGGCTTGCCCCGGCAACACCCCCAGCAACACCCTTATTTTAGAGCAATTAAATGCTTTTAATTTAGGCCAATTAATTGCCCTATATGAGCACAAAGTTTTTGTCCAAGGTGCTATTTGGGGGATCAATTCATTCGATCAATGGGGCGTTGAATTGGGCAAGGAAATCGCTGGTGGATTATTAGGCTCTATTCAAAATTCAACCTACCCAGAACAAGCCGATAGCTCCACTCAAGGCTTATTGCAAACGCTCTATGAATGGCGGAAAAATTAATGTCTATCCGCCTTTTGCCTGAGACTTTAATAAACAGAATTGCGGCCGGAGAAGTGGTTGAAAGGCCCTCATCTGCGGCCAAAGAACTGATCGAAAATGCCATTGATGCTGGGGCAATGCGGATTGATGTGGTTATAGCAGACGGTGGGCAAAGCCTTATATCCGTCAGTGATAATGGCCGCGGCATGAGCGCAGATGAGCTTCAATTATCAGTCGAACGCCACGCCACATCAAAGCTTCCGGATGATGATATTTTTGATGTTAAGTTTTTAGGGTTTCGCGGTGAAGCCTTACCCTCGATTGCAGCGGTTAGCCGCCTAGAAATCACCAGCCGGGCTGAAGGCTCAGAAAGCGCGTGGTCGATAAAGGTGGAGGGAGGCAAAAAATATACCCCAACACCCGCCGCACAAACCAAAGGCACACGGGTCGATGTCAGAGATTTATTTTATGCCACGCCTGCCCGTTTGAAGTTTTTAAAAACACCCCGGACCGAGCAAGGCCATATCTCAGAAACCATCAAACGCTTGAGCATGGCACACCCAGGTGTTGGGTTCTCTTTATCTGATGGCACCCGAAAAATCATCGATTTCCCACCCGTTACTGGAGATTTATTCAATGCCCGCTTGGCCCGCTTAACCGCCATCATGGGCCGCGATTTTTCCAACAATTCCTTGTTAATTGATGCCAAGCGCGAAAGCTTAGGGCTTTCTGGGTATGTTGGGTTACCAACTTTAAACCGTGGCAATTCAGCTTTACAATTTTTGTTCGTCAATGATCGCCCGGTTAATGATCGAATGTTATTTGGTGCGTTACGAGGCGCTTATCGTGATTTTTTAGCATCTGATCGGTATCCTTTAGTCGCCCTATTTATTGATGCACCTTCGGCAATGGTTGACGTTAATGTGCATCCGGCCAAAACCGAAGTGCGCTTTCGCGATCAAGGAATGATCCGTGGCTTAATCGTGGGCTCCATTAAACATGCACTTGGGGACGCCGGACACCGGGCATCAACAACCGTCTCTGACGTTGCGTTGGGGGCTTTTCGAGCAGGGCAATTACCGATGTCAGGTGGGCGCTCCGTGGGTGGAGCAATCTATCCAAACCAGCCCTTCACTCCGTCTGTGACGCCTGGTTGGGCTCAGAGAAACGAAGCTTTTCATGCACCGTTACCCGATCTAGACCAAACCCCCATGGCCCGCACTTCCGATCTTGAAAGTACTTACGATCCCGCCGCGTTGTCCTATCCATTAGGCGTTGCACGGGCTCAGCTACATGCCACATATGTGGTTGCTCAAACGGAAAATGGCATTGTTATTGTAGATCAGCACGCCGCCCACGAGCGCTTGGTAGAAGAACGTATAAAAACAGATTTAGCGGCAGAAGGTGTGAAGCGCCAAGGCTTGTTGATCCCGGAAGTGATTGAACTTGATGAAGTTGATTGTGATCGCTTGATTAGCCGGGTCGAAGAATTAGCTGAATTGGGTTTAGTTATTGAACAATTTGGCCCCGGAGCCATCGTTGTCCGCGAAACGCCTGCCATGTTAGGTGAGCTAAATTTACACGGTTTACTGCAAGACTTAGCCGATGGATTGGCGGCAACGGACGAGACGATTGCCCTAAAAGACCGCATTGGTGATGTTTGTGCCAGCATGGCGTGCCATGGCAGTGTACGTGCCGGGCGCGCTTTGAACGGCGCTGAAATGAACGCACTTTTACGAGAAATGGAAGCCACTCCCCACAGCGGACAATGTTCTCACGGGCGACCTACTTATGTGGAATTGAAATTGGCCGACATCGAGAAACTGTTTGGTCGGCGCTAAACATCATGCATACTAAATGGTTCATTTTCTTGACCATAACGCGCAAAAAATCGTTCAAATAGGTAGTTTTAGAGTCTGAGTTATTGCTTGATATCCCTATTGAATCGTTACCAAAACGGTTCAAAAAATAGTTTTGGTCTATATTTGTCATCTGTACAAAATAAGAAACTTAAACAAAAAAAATTCCCAACATTGAATTAATAGAAATCGATATCAGCGATACAGTAGTTGCACTATTGGCGTGGAACATTCACTCTAATTTACCAAAACCTGCTCCACAATTAGACAATATGGCCGATGCAGATTATGTAGTTTCAGCCAATTTTCTAACGCAGTTGCCGTTACACCCTATACACTGCCTTTTAAAAAAAGACCTCTAATTAAGTGAAGAGCAGCGTGTTATTTTTGCAAAATCAATCATCGATAGCAGTTTACGAATGCTTTCTGATTTAAAATGCCCAGTGCCTTTGATGACAGAAACCAGTTCTCAAATTTCTAACGAAGATCGCACTTTATTAGAAACCACATCATTATATGGACGCGTGTATTACAATTAGGCTAATGAGTAGGTTTCGGACTTGGCCTTGCGGCCTGAAATTAACCCTAATTATGATTTACAATTAAACGTTATCGGAATCACAAATTTATCAGTTCACCCTGATTAACGAACCTTCAAAAACAAGACTCGCGCAGACCCATATGAGCGCTCGTCAAGCTGTTCATATTGGCGCGGCAATTCTATCTCTTCTTTTGCCGCTAATTCAACAATGACGATCGCACCTGATTGAACCCAGCCCTTATTAACGATCCCCAACAAAGCTGGAAGGGATAATTCTTTCTCGTACGGTGCATCCAAAAAAGCTAATCCACAAGGTGCCTTTGCGGCGCGCGGTGGGGGTGAAAAATGAGTTGCGTCTAGCTTTAATACAGTTGTGCTTTTACATTCCCCGAGGATCGCTGCATTTTCCTTAACGGCGTCTAAAGCACGACGGGTGAAATCAATAAACGTGGCATGCTTAGCTCCGCGCGACAGAGCTTCAAACCCAAGCGCCCCCGTACCCGCAAAAACATCTACGACCGTGATTTGATTTAAATCAAAATTTTCAATGCTGTGGGCTAGAATATTAAAAATAGATTCACGGACCCGGTCTGATGTGGGGCGGGTATGGCCTCCAGCGGGGGCGTTGATCGAGCGCCCTTTGTGGCTGCCGCCAATAATTCTCATTCTTTATCTATATATCCGGTGGACCGGGAATAAGTAACGCCTAAATTATCACGCATGGACTTGGTTGGTAGCTCAGAAACTTGTCCACGGACCAATTTACCCAAATGAAAGGGGCCATATGCCAAGCGGATCAGGCGGTTCACACGTAAACCTAAATGGTCCATGACTTTACGAATTTCACGGTTTTTACCTTCTAATAAGTCAATCGCAATCCACGCATTAGCCGCATCCTGCTTTTCTAATTTGGCTTCAATAGGGGCGTAGTGAATACCCTCAACGGTGATGCCTTTTTTCAAGCTATCTAATTCATGTTGGCGCACATTACCATGGACCCGAACTCGGTATTGGCGTTTCCATCCGGTATCTGGCAATTCCATTTTACGGGCCAAATCACCATCATTCGTCAACAATAGTAACCCTTCAGAATTAATGTCTAATCGCCCAACCGAAATCACACGGGGCAATTCGCGTGGAAGGCGATCAAATACTGTTGGCCGGCCTTCAGGGTCTTTATTGGTGGTTAGCAATCCCGGCGGCTTGTGGTAGCGCCACATGCGGGGTTCTTGTTTGCTCGGCAATACCTTACCATCAACCATAACACGAGCCCCAGTCGTTACATTAAACGCGGGGCTTCTGAGCCGTTCACCATCAACCGTCACCCGCCCGGCCTCAACCCATCGCTCGGCTTCGCGGCGTGAACATAACCCGGCACGCGCCAAGACTTTAGCAATGCGCTCACCCTTGGGGGCGTCGGTGTCTAGTCGATTTGGCTTGCTCATGAACGCATCCTATTGATCTAATTTTGGCGCAGACTATGCCTCGGCATAGATCAGTGCAAGCCTAGCCTTGACGAGGCCAGAATGCGTAGGCAATTTCTACATCTGATGACAGATAATAATAACCCCATTATTGATCCACCTATAGATCCCATGGAAGCGGCTTTTGAGCAAGCCCGTAAAGCAAAAGCCCGTGGCGAAGTGCCAATTGGTGCCGTTTTAGTAGATACCAATACCGGGAAAATCTTGGCGGCCCATGGGAACCGGATTGAAGAGCTATGCGACCCCACAGCTCATGCAGAAATGCTGGCGATCCGCGAAGCTACCTTAAAGAGACAATCGCCACGCCTCATTAATTGTGATTTATACGTGACACTTGAACCGTGTGCTATGTGCGCTCAAGCCATTTCATTCGCCCGCGTTCGACGTTTGTATTTCGCTGCGTATGATCCAAAAGGTGGAGGTGTTGACCATGGTCCCCGCATTTACACACACTCGACATGCCACCATGCCCCCGAAGTGATCGGCGGATTACGCGAACAAGAAGCGGCAAGAATGTTACAAATATTTTTTAAGAACAAACGTTAAATGAAGCTTGAAATATATGCATATGGTTTTGATGCATTATCTTTAAATAAAGGAACACTATTTACGTTAATCTACACTGCTCTACCTAAATAATTCCAACCCATAACAACATTGTCTTAGTGTTTTCCTGTCGCTAAGCATCTTCCATGGATTTCAGCGGTGGGCACGGCCCGGAGGTGGTTATCCCACAGTTCGGCATGAAGAGTGCGTTCCGAATCACACGATTCGTCAATTGGTACAATTTCAGGGCAGTTTAAAAAAGTTCATAGATACGCACCCGTGCCACCAAATACCCATGTCCATCCCGCTCCAAAACGCCATATCCAGATGTTGGCCAGCTCATGCGTTTGTGGCGACAAAAGAACCACGCACTTAATTATGGCCACTGATTTTGGCGTGGATCGGTTTTGTGTTTTCGAACTTTTGTTTTTGCGCGTCCGATGCTGGTAATTGATGATTGGATTTCCATTCATCATACGTCATGCCGTAAACCACTTCGCGGGCTGCATCATAATCCACATCTACGCCTTTATCTTTGGCGGCGGCCATGTACCATTTTGATAAACAGTTGCGGCAAAACCCAGCTAAGTTCATCAGGTCAATATTTTGTACATCTTTTCGGTCTTGTAGGTGTTTAACCAAACCTCGAAAAGCGGCGGCTTCTAATTCTATGCGTGTCGGATCGTCCATGGTGGTACCCTCGTTTAAATAAATAATATATATAGAATATGGGAGTCACTTGCTGTTAAAAGAAGAGGCACACATAAACGTATCCCTATTCAGCCAAATTCATTCTTTCTCATTTGTCTTTGATACAAATACACCAAAATTTTTCTCGAAGACTTTAAGCATAGCGCTTTTTGATTCCTTACCAAACCCCATATCCATGGCTTTTTCATAAATCTCAACCATGGCATCAAACATTGGAGTTTCATCTGAAAAATCTGACGTCGCCTGCTGGACGTTGATGATGTCTTTATAGGCCCCCTGCATCGCGTAATCACCGGTGAACTGTCGCTGCACCATACGGGGGACAAAGTGCTCAGACGCGAAACTGCGGCTGGAGCCTGTGGTAAAAAGCTGCTCCAAGAGACTAGGATCAAGCCCAGCCTTCACCGCTGTTGGTAACAACTCTGAAATAGCGGCAATATTAATGTCATACACAACATTGTTAAAGGCTTTCATCATTTGACCCTTCCCACAATCTCCACAGTGTAAAATAAACGCACCCATCATTTCCAGATACGGCTTTGCCTGTTCGTAGTGTTCTTTTTGGCCACCAAACATCATGGTTAAAGTGCCGTCTTTAGCTCGAAATGGCATGCCTGATATAGGGCAATCAGAATAGATGATATCAAGCGCGCTCAGACGGGTTTGAAAATCGACAGCATCACCCACATAAATCGTAGACGTATCAACGATCATCAACCCTTTTTCAGCCCCTTCTGTAACCCCACCCGGCCCAAACAAAGCCACATCGACTTCAGGCGTGAAAGGTAAACACATAAACAGTTTCGAAACTTGGGAAGCTAAATCGGCTGGTGACTTAGCAGCCCGTGCGCCTAGTTTCACATATTCGGCGCTAACGTCTTGGCGCTGGTCATAAACAATCAAATCAACACCGGCTGCCATAACGTTTTTGGCCATGCTGCCGCCCATTTGACCCAAACCAATAAAGCCAATTTTTTCTGCTGAATTAGCCACGGTCAATCGCCCTCCAGCCAATGTCGGTACGGTTAAAACCCTCGGGCCAATCGACTTTTGCGACCGCTTCATAGGCTTTTTTCTGTGCTTCTTCGATTGTTTTACCGGTTGCCGTAACTCCTAAAACCCGCCCGCCAACAGCAGTAATCCGGCCTTTTTCAGATTTTGTTCCAGCGTGAAAAATATGAACCCCAGCTTGTTTTTCCGCCTCTTCAAGGCCATTAATCTCTGTCCCTTTTTTGTAATCACCCGGATAACCATTGGCTGCCATGACCACCGTCAGAGCTGAATCTTTGCTCCAATTAAGCTCAATTTGATCAAGCTTCCCATCGACTGCGGCCAGCAAAAGCTCCAACAAATCAGAGGTCAGGCGGCTCATGATGGCTTGGCATTCTGGGTCGCCAAAGCGGGCGTTGTATTCGATCAATCGGGGGCCAGTATCGGTGATCATTAATCCGGCAAACAACACACCCTTATACGGATTGCCATCGCGGGCCATGCCTTGGATTGTTGGCAAAATAATTTTGTCCATTATGCATTTGCTCATTTCAGAATCGACAACCGGGGTCGGTGAATAAGCACCCATTCCGCCAGTATTTGGCCCTTCGTCGCCGTCAAATACGGCTTTATGGTCTTGGGCGGCAACCAACGGCAAGGCGTGTTCTCCATCAACAATAGCAAAAAAGCTGGCTTCTTCGCCGATCATAAATTCTTCAACCACCACTTCTGCACCGGCATGGCCAAAGGCTTCTTCAATCATAATATGATCAATTGCTGCATAGGCTTCATTTACATTTCGGCATAAAATAACGCCTTTACCCGCCGCCAATCCGTCGGCCTTAACAACAATCGGTGCGCCGCGCGAGCGGATGTACTCTTTTGCTCCATCAGGCTCATCAAAGCGCGCATAATCTGCGGTGGGGATGTTATAATGTGCGCACAAATCTTTCATCATGCCTTTCGAACCTTCAATGGCGGCCGCTTTGGCGCTGGGCCCGAAGACTTTAATGCCCGCGGCCTCAAGCATATCGGCTAATCCGTCGATCAAAGGTCCTTCCGGCCCAATCACAACCAAACCGACTTTTTCAGTAGCGGCCAGCGCAACCAAAGCGGCCAAATCATCAACGCCAATATCGACACAGCGTGCCACATTGGCAATACCGGCATTCCCCGGTGCACAAATCACTTCTGTGCATTTAGGCGACTTGGTAATTGCCCAGCACAAAGAATGTTCACGCCCACCTGATCCAACCACCAATACCTTCATGCCGTACTCCTAATTCAAGATAATCTTGGCCCTTGTTGATACGGCCAATTTGTTTCATACATAATGATATTATGACTGACAGTTCGTCCAGCTCAAATGCACCAACTAACGCCCCCATTTTCTCTGTGGGCGAAATTTCGGGTGCTTTAAAAACCACAGTAGAGGAAACATTTGGCCGTGTCCGCGTGCGCGGTGAAATTTCTGGTTTCAAGCGTCCCGGCTCTGGCCATTTGTATTTTACCTTAAAAGACGACCAAGCTGTGCTCAACGGCGTGTGCTGGAAAGGCTCCGCAGGACGCTTAGGGATTAAACCCGAAGACGGTATGGAAGTGATCGCAACGGGGCGGCTAACAACCTATGGAGCGCGGTCAAACTATCAAATGGTAGTTGAGCGTATGGAGCTAGCGGGCGAAGGCGCGTTGCTCAAATTGTTAGAAGACCGCAAGCGAAAATTGGTCGAAGAAGGGGTTTTTGACGAAGATCACAAACAAGAAATTCCATTTTTACCAGACGTAATAGGGGTTGTTACATCACCTACAGGTGCAGTTATTCGTGATATTTTACACCGCTTAGAGGACCGCTTCCCGCGCCGGGTTTTGGTTTGGCCGGTTTTGGTTCAAGGTGATAAAGCGGCAGAGCAAATTTCATCCGCGATAAAAGGCTTTAATGCGCTGGATGGCATTGGCTCCGTCCCCCGCCCGGATTTGATAATCGTTGCCCGTGGTGGTGGCAGTTTGGAAGATTTATGGGCATTTAACGAAGAAAACGTTGTCCGCGCCACTTATCAGTCCCAAATCCCAATTATTTCAGCCGTTGGCCATGAAACCGATACCACGTTAATCGATTTTGCATCTGATAGGCGCGCCCCAACACCCTCCGCCGCTGCCGAAATGTCAGTTCCAGTTCGCGTTGATTTAATTGCGCAAGTGATGGACGACGGGGCGCGGGTGGTTAATGCGATCAACCGGATGGTAACTGATAGCCGTAAAGATTTAGATGCCGCATCCCGCGGCCTCCCAAATTTGAACCAACTGTTGGGCGATGCAAGTCAACGCTTAGACGATTGGACGGAGCGGTTTAATAACTCCCTAAAAAGCGGCATAAACGAGCGCCAACAATCACTCGGCCACTTAAGCCAACGCTTGGTCAAACCTGATGCCTTAATTGAGCGCGCCAGCCAGCGCTTAACTTCAGAAGTTCGCGCCTTAAAACAAACCGTACCAATCATATTTAACGAACGTGCATCCAATTTATCCCGGCTATCGCAATTGCTTGAAAGTTATTCGTATCAGCGGGTATTGGACCGGGGCTTTGCATTGGTTACAGATGCCGATAAAAAACCCGTCACATCGGCTAATGACTTATCTCAGGGTGACGAGGTCAGTGTCCACATGAAAGACGGATCCGTTGGCATGGCCGTTACTAGATCAAACATGCCCACCCCAAAACCTAAAAAACCAAACCCCAAAGCGCCGACAAAAGCTCCGGACGTGCGACAAGGATCACTCATTTGAAAATCATGATTATGGCCTTAATGGTTTTTGCTTATTCTAACAGAGTTCATGCTGCGGACCGAGCTTTATTAAAAGGATCGTTAATACCAGGGAGCTTAATCACCGGAAAAGTTGCACCTGGCAGCAAAATCAACTTCCACAAAAAAACTGTTCGCGTCTCGCCCGATGGCACTTTTATTTTGGGCTTTGGCCGTAATGCCAAACTCACACAAAGCATCGAAATTTTGGACCCCAATGGCTTTACCTATAAGCAAAATATCAAACTTAAAAAACGGACTTATAACATCACCCGCATTGACGGCTTGCCGGGGCGCAAAGTCACGCCAAACCCCAAAGATGTAAAACGCATAAAAGCCAATAACGCGGGCATTGCCCGGGTTCGACAGCTTGACACCAAAACTCAAAATTTTCTGAATGGATTTCAGTGGCCGATTTTGGGGCGCATTTCGGGTGTGTATGGATCTCAACGCGTTCTTAACGGTAAACCGCGCAGCCCCCATAACGGCGTCGATATAGCCGCCCCCAAAGGTTCGACTGTATTGGCAACAGCTAAAGGTACTATAGCGCTGGTTCATCAAGATATGTTTTATTCCGGTAAAACTGTGATGATTGACCACGGCCATGGCTTATCATCTATCTATATCCACATGAGTGAAATCTTAGTCAAACAAGGTCAGCTCGTTACTAAAGGCGAGGCCATTGGGGCCGTCGGTATGACCGGGCGCGCCACGGGACCCCACCTGCATTGGGGCATTAGTTTATTCAGAACACACTTGGACCCGATGCTCATTGTGACTGGTAAAACGAATGTGAAGAAAGCCCAATAAGGTTTTGGTTTTTATAAAATCCGTTACGCTCAACGCACACGTATATTTGGAGAGGATTTCTAACATCGCAAAAACCCCATCCGCATGTGTTGATTAAACGTTACGATCGACGGCAATATCCAACAAATTTGGCCCCGGATTATCGAACGCGGCGCGTAAGGCAGGGCCCACCTCATCCGCTTCGGTAACCCGAGTTGCCGTCACACCCATACCTTGTGCAATTAAGACAAAATCAAGTGGCGGATCATTTAATTCCATACCAATAAAATTATTATTATCATGGAACGAAACCAGACGCTGTTTAAGAATGCGGTAACTAGAATTGTTAGTAATAATATAAGTCATTGGCAACTTCATATGAGCTGCTGTCCACAACGCTTGGATAGAATACATGGCACTACCATCACCTATAATAGCACACACAGGGCGGCTCATGTCAGCTAGTTGAATGCCGACTGCAGCGGGCACAGCCCAGCCAATTCCGCCGCTGGCGAAGCCATGGAAATCATACCGATCACGGTACGGGCGCAGCGCATTCAGATACCGGGTTGAGGTTAAACCTTCATTCACAACCACCGCATTATTAGGCAATGTTTCCGTCACTTTCATCATTAACCAATCAGGGTTCAGCGGGCGCTCGTCGCCCATATCTTCCAGCCGTGTGATCAATGATTTACGTTTGGACAACCAATTGGTGGAGACATATTCTGCGCTTAACGTTTGCGCTCGGGCTTCCAATTCAGCCCCACCTTGTTTGCGCAACTCAGGCAACAGTGCCGTGATTGTCGATTTAAGATCACTTAAAATCGCCATATCGGCTGCATAGTTTTTACCCATGTCCCAATCAACAAGACCAATATGAACGATTTTCAAATGCTCCGGCAAGGGACTGACTTCGCTCCAAACCGACATCCGAAGCGGGTCCGCGCCCAATACAATCATCAAATCATAAGGCGTTAATACATCGCGGACATCCGTTTGATCCCGGCTTAAGCCACCCATAAAGTTCGGATGCTCAGACAAAAAATGTGCCCCATAAGGAACCGTTTGCTGATATGCCGCGGCACCCAAAATTTCAGCCAATTGAGCCGCTTCAGTTAAGGCATCTGATTTAACCAATTCGTCGCCAGCAATGATAACAGGGCGTTTCGATTTCAACAACCGAGCTGCCAATTCCTTAAGGGCATCAGGTATTGGCTGATTGCGGGTATCAACACGGGTTGAAGTACCCAAATCTACGCCACCTTCATCATTCAATACATCGCCGGGTAAGGACAAAAACACGGGCCCATAAGGCGGCGTTGTTGCAATTTTTGCAGCCCGGCGGACGGTCCGGGGTAAATCCTCAAGCCGGGTCACTTCCGTTGCCCATTTAACTACAGGCTGAGCGATCGGCACTAACGAGTCATATAACAGTGGCTCTGTTAGGCCGTGGCCTTGTTCTTGTTGACCCGCGGTCACTATCATAGGAGTGCCAGTAAATTTGGCATTATAAATCGACCCAATCGCATTGCCTAAGCCCGGCGCCACATGAACATTACACGCCGTTAATTTTCCAGATGCCCGAGAGAACCCATCGGCCATCGCAACAACAAGGGATTCTTGTAATCCTAGTACATAATTCAAATCCGGATGCTCGTTCATGGCGTTCATAATTGGTAATTCTGTTGTGCCGGGATTACCAAACATATGAGTGACGCCCTCGTCTTTTAAAAGAGACAAAAAAGCAGAGCCGCCTGTTGTTGAGTTGGTCGTCATTTTAAATGTATTTCCTTTGCCAGAAGACGAGCGCCGATTGCCCATAGATTAAAATGGATACCAACATTTACACAGGTTATCGTGTTTTACTATTCCTAAACTTAAAAGTCTCGATTTTATAGCCATTTCAGTCTTAAATTAAAACTCAATTCTGTACATAAGGATATGACGAAAATGATGTTTGGCTTGACGGACGATCAAAGCGCAATAGTTGAAGCGCTGAGTAAATTGATGAGCGGCTTCAGCGATGAATATTGGCTAACAAAAGATCGCGAAGGCGGCTTTCCGGAAGACTTTTACCAGTGCGTTAAAGAAGACGGTTGGTTGGGAATTGCGTTACCCGAACAGTACGGTGGATCAGGAATGGGTGTGACAGAAGCTGTATTAATGATGCACACTATTGCAAAATCCACAGGCGGAATGGCGGCAGCATCGTCGATTCACATGAATATTTTTGGCCCTAAATCCATAGCCGCTTTTGGATCGGACGATCAAAAAAAGCGTTGGTTACCAGGCTTAATTAATGGTGACTTTAAAATGTGTTTTGGCGTTACAGAACCCAATGTTGGGCTAGATACAACGCGCTTAAAAGTCAAAGCAGAGCGCAAGGGAGCTAAATATATTGTTAGTGGTCAAAAAATTTGGACTTCAACGGCGCAAGTTGCTGAAAAAATAATGCTGCTAGCCCGAACCAGCCCCCGCGATGACGCAAAACCAACCGAAGGGTTGAGTTTGTTTTTTACCGATTTGGACCGTTCAAGCACAACGATTAAAGAGATAGACAAAATGGGCCGAAAAGCCGTCGATTCGAACGAGGTCTTTTTCGATCAAATGGAAGTCCCCGCCGAAGACCGCATAGGAGAAGAAGGCAGTGGATTTCGTTACATTCTTCAAAGCCTTAACCCAGAACGCTTATTAATTGGTGCCGAAGCCATCGGGCTAGGCCAAGAAGCCTTAAATCGCGCCACCGCATACGCTAAAGACCGCGTTGTGTTCGAACGCCCGATTGGACAGAACCAAGCGATCCAACACCCGCTTGCTGTAAACTGGGCAGAATTAGAAGCCGCATTTTTGATGGTGATGAAAGGGGCTTGGTTATTTGACAAGGGAAAATCGTGTGGGGTTGAAGCGAATGCTGCCAAATACTTAGCTGCTGAAGCCGGTTTCGACGCATGCAAACAAGCCGTTTCCAGCCATGGCGGCATGGGATACGCCAAAGAATTTCATGTTGAGCGCTTATTAAGAGAAGTCATGATCCCGTATTTAGCCCCTGTCAGTCAGCAAATGGCCTTAAATTTTATTGCCGAAAAAGAACTTCAGCTTCCGAGATCCTATTAATTATTCCCATAATACTTTAACGCTATAAATTTTTCTTAATAACAACTTAAAGTAATATCTAATAGATGCTCCTGATGAACAAGTTATAGACAGACTAATAAATGAGCAGTGATATACTACTTCACTCCATTGGCACCTTGCGGTCGCTTCGCGGGAGCCTTGTTTGAAAAGCCGAGTCCTTCCGCTAGCCTATTGATAAAGGAATTGTTCTATTCAAACAGGTCGGGCATTTATAAAACAAGAAAGCTCGCATTCTAAGCACTCGACTTCCCTTTAATGTATAAGCGCCTCATCAGTAGTCTTATATCTTCTACTCAATGGTGAAACTGAATATAATGCAGCATATCGCTTTCAGGGCCAAAACGATTCCCACTTAACCAAAGAAGGAGCGCAGCAAGCATTGGCGAATCCTCAAAAATTGTCTCAATTGGCACCAAATATAGATCAAATTCGCTTCACCTCTAGCCCCTTGGAGCGCACATTAGCGACGTCGAAAATCATTTGTAATGCGATTGGTTATGATTTCACAAACCCCCATACCGAGGCCTGGATTATGTAAATGAATTATAGCGCTTGATTTTGGAATAAAAGGTCGGCTGAGCTTTAAACATTTATTATTCTTGGCAATAGTGAGAGTTATAACGATTTATTCAAGTGCGTTGATGACTAGATTTTCGAGACCCGGGAATTGTGACAAAGCGATGCGGTTTGGGTTGTGGTATCACAGGGCGGAAAAAGGAGCGTTTTCCGGGGGTGTTATTTGGTCTTAGACGTTGATAAAAGTCGCACCCTGACCCACCCGCATAATTATTTTTATGAATTTGCAGAAGACTATATTGCCTAACATTGGCAAGATACAAAGCTCTAAGAAGCAAGCAGACACGCCACCAATCCTGCTTTACCGAAATATTCCACCTATCGGCCCACTTAATTCCTATATTTTCTGATATTCCACCCTATATTAGATTTAATACAATATAATTTAAGGATAGCTCGATGACCAACTTGGCTGAAACTGATAAACTGTTTTTTGATCGTACGGATATGGATCAAGGTAAAGTCGAAAAAATTGTTACAGATGCCTTGGGGGCTGCCGATGATGGCGAGCTCTATTTAGAGTACGGGCAATCAGAAACAATTGTTTTAGATGACGGTCAGATCAAATCAGCGTCATACGACACATCTCAAGGCTTTGGTTTACGCGCTATCTCTGGTGAAACAACAGGCTTTTCTCATGCCTCTGAATTATCAGAAGCAGCCTTAAAGCGCGCTTCCACCACGGTTCAGGCCGTTAGCCGCGGTCATGGTGGAGAAATGGCAGAAGGCCCTGTTGGCACAAACCGCAGCCTGTATTCAGATCAAAACCCGCTATCGAGCTTAAGTTTCGAGAAGAAGGTCGATTTATTGGGCCAAATGGATCTTTATGCACGCTCTAAAGACCCGCGCGTCAAACAGGTTTCAGCCTCGCTTTCAGGACAATGGCAAGCCATCCAAATTATCCGCTCAGGTGGGCATCGATTGGCTGATATCCGCCCCTTAGTGCGATTGAGTGTATCGATTGTCGTTGAACAAGACGGACGCATGGAAAACGGCAGTTTTGGAACCGGTGGTCGTGAAGGGTTCGAAGCGTTTATTACTCAAGAGTCTTGGCAAGGAGCTATCGATGAAGCGCTTCGCCAAGCTTTAGTTAATTTAGAATCAATTCCCGCTCCTGCAGGTGAAGTCCCCATCGTTCTAGGTCCAGGCTGGCCTGGAATTTTATTACACGAAGCGATTGGCCATGGGCTTGAAGGTGATTTCAATCGCAAGGGCACATCTGCTTTTGCTGGATTGATGGGTCAACGCGTCGCCTCAAAAGGGGTCACCGTTGTAGATGACGGAACTCTCAATGACCGACGCGGATCTTTGAGTATCGATGACGAAGGTACCCCAACCCAAACAACAACTCTGATCGAAGACGGGATTTTAACCGGCTATTTGCAGGATCGCATGAACGCACGGCTGATGGGCACCAAATCAACAGGCAACGGACGCCGCCAAAGCTACGCCCATGCACCCATCCCCCGCATGACAAACACTTATATGTTAAATGGCAATAAAGACCCCGGCGAGATTATGGAATCCGTTAAAAAGGGCGTTTATGCTGTAAGCTTTGGCGGAGGTCAGGTCGACATCACGTCTGGCAAATTTGTCTTCTCGTGCACAGAAGCCTACCAGATTGAAGATGGAAGAATTGGCGCTCCCTTAAAAGGCGCAACGCTGATAGGCAACGGGCCAGACGTTTTGACAAAAGTATCCATGATCGGTAACGACATGGAATTGGACCCGGGTATCGGTACATGCGGTAAAGAAGGCCAAGGTGTTCCGGTTGGTGTTGGTCAACCCACGTTGCTGATTGATAACATGACAGTTGGTGGAACCGCCGTTTAAGGCATATCTACATAAACTTAGAAAGCAGCAACGTTAATAACAGACCCGGTTATTGGTATGTTATCCTATTGCTAACCTGTGGGGCTGGCTCACGAATGATTACTAAGCAGTTGACTAAATCATAACTATCCGCGTCCATCGGTACATGGCAAGTACCAATCACACTAGCCCTATGTTTGTATTTTTAGGTCACACCCAATTTGCCTTAGCTGGCGTTAATGGCGATCATCAGGCTATTAGTCGGCGGTGCTGATTACACATTAACCATCGCCTACAGCCTGTCTGATGTTGGGGCTTTAGAGCCTTTGAACTTTATTCACCTCGTTATCGCAGCTTTCATTGGGTATTTTGTTTTTACAGAAACACCAGATGCATAGACCTAGGTTGGCGGCGCGAACCTTTTGGCATGGCACAGCAACGTTAGAGATCAATACTTCCATACTAATTTTTATTCAGACAAAGAAATATTAAGCGGCTTTTTTGGCACCACCTTTTTTCCAATGTGGTTTGCGTGGGCGAGTGTTCCCACCTCCACCGCCACCAGATGGACGACGACCCCGGCCGCCACTGCCGCCACCACGCTTCTTTTTAACAGGTAAACCTGGATCATTGGCAATTTTATCGCTATGGAAAGGATGATCTTCAAGCACTTCAACATCTTGGCGAATGGTCTTTTGAATATCTAACAAAAACGCCTTTTCTTCGATATCGCAAAACGACAATGCGGTTCCAGATGCTCCGGCACGGCCCGTGCGGCCAATGCGGTGAACGTAACTATCGGGCTCGTTCGGCAAATCGAAATTAATGACGTGGGTAATGCCATCAACGTCAATGCCGCGTGATGCCACATCTGTTGCGACCAAAGCGCGCATGCGGCCACCCTTAAAGCCTTTAATCGCTCGTTCGCGTTGGCTTTGGGTTTTGTTGCCATGAATGATACCGGTGTTGACGCCATTGCGTTCCAAATGACGCGCAACTGCGTCAGCACCAAACTTGGACCGCGTGAAAATCAATACCCGTTCCACCGCTTTGTCTTCCAACAAATGAGCAAGCAACGAACGCTTTTTCTCTTTTTCAACAAATAGAACCCGCTGTTTAACAGTGGACGCCGTTGTTGCCACGGGGGCGACTTCAACTTTAACCGGATGGTTCAATAATTTTTCAGCCAAGCCCTTAACGTTTTGTGCCATGGTTGCTGAAAACATTGCTGTTTGGCGTTGGCTTGGAATCAAGTCTGAAATAGTTTTCATATCGGGTGCAAAGCCCATATCTAACATCCGGTCAGCTTCATCCAGGATGAACGTTTCAACCCAATCAAGACGCAAGCAACCTTGGCGCTCTAAATCAAGAAGACGGCCAGGCGTTGCGACCAAAATATCAACGCCATGGTGTAGCTTTGATATTTGTCCACTAATAGAGACACCGCCATAGGCAACGGCCGTCTTCAACCGCAAATATTTGTTGTAGGTTTTAATGCAGACATGAATTTGGTTAGCCAGCTCGCGGGTTGGTGCCAAAATTAAAGCACGAGTAGAACGCTTTTTGGTTTGCTGCGCGGAATCTGCTAAGCGATGCAACAAAGGCAAAGCAAAGGCAGCGGTTTTACCGGTTCCAGTTTGGGCAATGCCAATTATGTCTTTGCCGTCCATCAAGGGTGCAATAGCACGCGCCTGAATGGGGGTTGGTTTTGTGTATCCTTCTTCAGCCACAGCACGAAGAATAGGTTGAGCCAAATATAGGCCCTCAAAGTCAGTCATTGAGAAATCTTTCAAATTAATGATGGCGGTGATCTGGCATCATGCACAGACCTCGGACGGCGCCCCAAGCATGAGATCAAACCATCTAACGAAACGCCCTGATGTAGATTTAAATTTGGCCAATTATGTCGGCTAGCAGTCAAAAATTTGACGCAGTGGGAATGTCGCTCAGCGCAAAAAACGATTTTTTGCTTATGATGTCAAGGCTTATCTAGACCTGATCTATTTACGGGCCTTATTAAAAGCATCAGCCAGTGCTGTTAAACTCGATGCATCAGCGGGCCCGTTTGCTTTGTATTGAGCTTTTGGTTTTGCATTTTGTTTTGATTTGTTTTGATTTTGTGGACGGGAGTACTGATTTTTTTCAGACTTTGGTTTGGCAGCGTGGCGTATATGCGCCTCGCCCACTTTCATGGTCAAAGAAATGCGTTTACGCTGTATATCGATTTCTTGAACTTTAACCCGAACTACATCGCCCGGCTTAACCACATCGCGCGGGTCTTTAACAAACACATCTGCCAATTGAGAAATATGAACAAGACCGTCTTGGTGAACGCCCACATCAACGAAGGCTCCAAAATTTGCAACGTTGGTAACAACACCTTCCAAAATCATACCGGGCGTTAAGTCAGATACTTTTTCAACACCATCCTTAAAGGAAGCTGTTTTAAATTCTGGGCGTGGATCACGACCCGGTTTTTTAAGCTCTTCAATAATATCGGCGACCGTGATTTCACCAAATTTATCGTCTGTAAATTCAGAAGCGACCACTTCGCTTAAGCTTTGAGCATTGCCAATCAATTGACGAATATCAACCTTTGTACTCGCTAAAATACGTTCAACAACAGGGTACGCTTCAGGATGGACGCAGGAACGATCGAGCGGGTTGTCGCCTTCCATAATACGCATGAATCCGGCGCATTGTTCAAACGTTTTATCGCCTAACAAAGGCACGTTTTTTAAATTATCACGTGATGTGAATGCCCCATAAGCATCCCGGTATTCAACAATATTGCGCGCAATCGCATCGCCAACACCAGACACCCGCGCCAACAAAGGCGATGATGCCATGTTCAAATCAACACCAACAGCGTTGACGCAATCTTCGACAACCGCTTTCAATGCGCGGTCCAAACGGACTTCCGATAAATCATGCTGATATTGGCCAACGCCAATGGCTTTTGGTTCAATCTTAACCAGTTCTGCCAGCGGATCTTGTAACCGCCGACCAATCGATGCGGCACCACGCAAAGACACATCAACATCTGGAAATTCTTTCGATGCATATTCAGATGCGGAATAAACCGAAGCACCGGCCTCAGATACCATGACTTTGGTGAGTTTTAATTCAGGATACTTGCTGATTAATTCAGCTGATAATTTATCGGTTTCACGCGATGCAGTCCCGTTACCAATTGAGATTAATTCCGCTTTATGACGGATAGAAAGGGCTGCAATGATGACTATCGATTCGTCCCATTTCTTTTGCGGCTCGTGTGGGTAAATGGTTACGGTGTCGACCAACTTTCCAGTCGCATTAACAACCGCGCATTTAACACCAGACCGGAACCCTGGGTCTAATGCGATCGTTGTGCGTGGGCCCGCAGGCGCTGCCAATAATAAATCACGCAAGTTTTCAGCAAAAACTCGAATGCCTTCTTCCTCAGCCATGGTCCATAAGCGGCCCATGAGCTCGAGCTCAATGTGCAATGATATTTTGACTCGCCATGTCCACCCCGCAACACCCAGCAACCATTGGTCAGCAGCCCGTCCACAATCGGAAAGGCCAAAATGATTTGCAATACGCACTTCACATGGGTGCGGACGGTCAAATTTATCTAGATCACCAATAACTAACAAGACCCGCAACATTTCCTCCTTGCGACCCCTAAATATAGCCAAAGCCCGGTGCGATGGGATTTTGTTGACTGCTTCATAATAATCAAAATAGTCTTTAAATTTCGCACCAGTATTTTCTTTACCGTCGACTACTTTCGAGACCAAATTGGCGTTTTCCCATACGAATTCACGCAAATTACCAACTAGTTCTGCATCTTCGGCAAACTGCTCAACTAAGATTTGCTTCGCACCGTCCAACGCCGCATCCGCATCTGGAACTTTGGTGTCGCCATCGACATCAAGGCGCAAATAGTTGGCGGCTTCTGATTGTGGATCTAACGATGGATTAGCCAACAACGCTGCTGCCAAAGGCTCTAATCCGGCTTCACGGGCAATTTGGGCTTTTGTCCGGCGCTTTGGTTTGTAGGATAAGTACAAATCTTCAAGTCGGGCTTTACTGTCTGCGGTATCTAATTTCAAGCGCAGATCATCGGTCATTTTATCTTGTTCTTCGATGCTCGAGATAATCGTTACTCGGCGGTCATCTAATTCCCGCAAATAGCGCAAGCGCTCTTCTAGGTTTCTTAGCTGGATATCATCCAACCCGCCCGTTGCTTCCTTCCGGTAGCGCGCAATAAACGGTACCGTTGCTCCCCCGTCTATAAGCTCGATGGTATCAATAACCTGATTTTCATTAATGCTTAAAAGTTTGGAAATACGGGCGGAAACAGATTTCATTAGACTCTCAAATTTATAAAGTTAAACACGCTTTACCCTCCCAGACACGAGGCTGCAACCGCCATTTAGGAGCGCTTAAAAAGGTTGTGTATGAAAATTCATTTGCACAAAAAGCGCTAGTAGGCGTATTCTGTATACAACGGCAAAACCGACTTTTTCCATTGCCGCTCGTAAGCACACAAAAGCTCTTCCGCCGGGGTCTGTCCAGTTTCTGCAATTTGAAACAAGGGTTTCAAGAAGTGTGACTCGTCTAAACCAACGTTGTCTAAAACATTACGGCCTTTGAGACCCGCATGAGAAATCTCAAGCGCTTCAAGGGCGACTTCACGCAAAGTCCGGCCCCTAAATTTTGTTTTCAATGCTGTTGTTGGGACTTCGGTGCGCAACCGGTCGTGCTCTTCAGGCGTCCAATCTTTAATCAAATCATAGGCCGCATGTCGGGCATCGTTATCATATAATAGGCCAACCCAAAAAGCTGGCAAAGCACATAACCGCGCCCACGGACCACCGTCGGTGCCGCGCATTTCCAAGAACTGCTTTAAGCGCACTTCTGGGAAGGCGAAGCTCATTTGATCTTCCCAATCTTTGATTGTCGGGAGTTCACCAGGAAGCGCGGGCAATTTACCAGCCATAAAATCGCGAAACGATTGGCCAGATGCATCAATATAAACGCCGTTGCGGTATACGAAATACATAGGGACATCCAAAAGATAATCAACATATCGCTCGAACCCGAAGCCATCTTCGAAAACAAATGGTATCGTTCCGCAGCGGTCATTATCGGTATCTGTCCAGATGTGACTGCGATAGCTCAAAAAGCCATTCGGTTTGCCATTTTTGAAGGGAGAATTGGCCCAAATGGCCGTCGCGATGGGTTGTAAAGCCAATGAAATGCGGAACATCTCGACCATGGTTTGTTCGGAATCAAAATCCAAATTGACCTGAACGGTGCAAGTCGACTGCATCATTTCAAGCCCCATAGTACCAACTTTTGGCATGTATTCGCGCATTATTTTATAACGCCCTTTGGGCATCCACGGCATATCTTCTGTTTTGCCATCTGGCCGGTATCCAAGCCCAATAAAACCAATGCCCATTTCAGCGGCAATGGCCTTAACCTGCTGCAAGTGTCCGGATACTTCACTGCAGGTTTGGTGAATGTTTGCTAAAGGTGCGCCAGAAAGTTCTAATTGACCCGCCGGTTCCAAAGAAATAGCACCGCCATCTTGCTTCAGGGCAATGACGTTATTGCCTTCGAAAATAGGTTCCCAACCGAAACGCTGCAAGCCTTCGAGCATTTTACGAATGCCGTTTTCTTCATCATATGTCAGAGGGCTGAAATCTTTTAAGTGGTAGGCGAACTTTTCATGCTCAGTACCGATCCGCCAGTTTGATTGCGGCTTACATCCCGCCTCCATGTATTCAAGTATAGGTTGTTTACTGGTGATCCGTCCAATATCATCCTGAGCGCCGTTTACCATAATTTTTCCTCGTCCGTATTCGCGCACTATCGGCGCTGATAGATATCAAATAACCTGAATCATAGTCAGGTCAATGTCATAAGACAGGCCAATGCAACAATCGCCGCGGTCTCGGCCCGCAAGACACGCGTCCCTAAATCCATAAGAACAGTAAATTCCTGAGCTTTTAAGCACTCTAGTTCGGCCGGTTTGAAGCCTCCTTCGGGTCCGATTAAAATTCCATAGTCTTCACTTTTTTTGCCTTTTGATGAAATTATATCAGCAATTGAGGTCCCCGTACCGGTTTCATCGCCCACCAACAAACAGCGATCTTTGGGCCAATTGGCTAATAAATCATTCAACGATTGTGGCTTATGAACATCTGGAACGCTTAACCGTTCACACTGTTCAGCCGCTTCCAGCGCATTCGCCGCCATGCGGTCTCGATTAACCCGACCGCCGATCGTGTTTTCCGTAATCACCGGGAAAAGCTTGCAAACACCCAGTTCCGTGGCTTTTTCAATGATCATCTGAGTTCTGGTTTTTTTAAGCGGGGCAAAGACCAACCATGGGCCAGGTTCAGCCACACCATCGCGGGTTTGTTGATCAAGGGTCAGTGAGGCATTCCGCTTTTTCAAAGCCGTCAACGGCCCCGTCCATTCGCCATACTTTTCATTAAACACAGCAACCCGATCACCCACCTTAAAGCGCAAAACATTGCCTAAAAAATGCGCATGGTCTGGGGTCAGCTGAATTTCAGCTCCATTGCTTAAAGCGTCTGCTACAAATAATCGGGTTTTGGCATTTTCAATACTCATAACTCTATATTAGCTTCCAAATCGCCCATCGCAAGCGTGGTGAAACCAGTATTTTGACGTTATAGTCTGGCTATGACTAACTCCAAATCCACAAACGCCACCGACATTCTAGATCAAAGCTGGGTAAATCGGTTTATTCCTAGTCCCCTTCGCCCCTATTGTCGGCTCGCTCGATTAGACAGGCCCATTGGCACCTGGCTTTTGTTGCTGCCGTGTTGGTGGAGTTTGTCTTTGGCATCGCCTGGATGGCCCAGCCCTTTTTATATTCTGTTGTTAGGAATTGGGGCGCTTATTATGCGCGGTGCGGGATGCACCATCAATGATTTGGCCGATAGAGATTTCGACGGAAAGGTCGCCCGTACAGCAACCCGCCCGATTGTCAGTGGCGACGTGTCGATCTTTCAAGCCTTCCTATTTTTGGGCCTGCAATTGGGTTTGGGATTGCTCATTTTACTACAATTCAACACCTTCACAATTTGGTTAGGCGTTTCATCCCTATGGCTAATCGTCCTTTACCCGTTCCTGAAGCGCATCACCTATTGGCCGCAAGCGTGTTTAGGTTTGGCATTCAATTGGGGCGCTTTGGTTGGTTGGGCAACACTTAACGGCGAACTGAATTTGGCCCCCATTGTGATGTATGCAGGTGGATTTTTCTGGACCCTTGGTTACGACACTATTTATGCCCACCAAGATAAATCTGACGACGTAATTATTGGTGTTAAATCGACAGCGCTTAAATTTGGTGCCCACTCGAAGCCCTGGATTTCATCCTTTTACGCCATCAGCCTAAGCCTGATTTGCATATCTGGGTCTATCGTTGATTTGGCTTGGCCGTTTTATGTAGGGATTACAACTTGCGCCCTTCAGCTGGCATGGCAGGTCAAAACTTTAGACATAGATGACCCCAAAAACTGCCTAAAACGGTTTAAATCAAATCGCGATTTCGGATTGATTTTGTTTGCATCGATAATTGCGGCACATCTAATTTAGAAATTTGGATGCTCTCAAACTTATGCGATGTTCTTTCTAATTTATCTATATAGGCTCGTCGTTTATCTGTATCTTCAATACTAGAGAAGATAAACTGATCAAGCTCCATTTCAGGTGCCAACTTAGCATGCACATGAGCCAAGATTTCAGCCTGCGACTTAGCCAAACCAATGGCCCGGCCTTCGGCGGGCACTTCAGCCAGAGGAATAGCCTGACCTTCCGGCGCATAAGCACCCCGGCTTCCTATATATAAATTGACGGTGGTTAAAGTTGGCCCGGCTTCAAAGCTTAAGTTAATATTTTCAAGCGCAGCATACGTATAATTCTGGTTCGATAACTCGGTTTCATGCATAGCCAACAATTGGCGTTGATCTAACCAGTTAACATACAGCGATACGCGGGTACCAGGTGCCGGGTGTAGCGTTGCTGCAATCGAGCCATAACCGGTCACATGGGCCGAATAAACCGTGTCGAAATCTTGCAAATGGACCCGAGACGTTGGGATTTCGCCCCAATCCGCACTTGGGAATTTACGCGCCAACTGCTCAGGAGATTGGTTTGAACCAACCGCCAAAACAGGCGTGCGTCCAAAAACATCAGGAAACGCGCTTGGGTCATCAATCAACCGATGCGTCACTTGTTCGCCGGCATAAAAGATAAACGACTGATGTGTTAGCGGGTATGGATACCCAAACGCGCGCTTAAGGATTGCTTGTTGTAGATCTGATGTTACCAATTGAGATTAACTCACTTTTTTCTAGCCCACGTAACAAGAGATATCGACCTCATCAATCTGCATTGGATCTAGAAACCGTTCAGCATACTCTTTATAAATACCTGAAGTCAAAAAGAGCTCGAATAACTC
>Ga0114994_10000511_pt1 | contig 26105 bp, 20 predicted proteins | sample ArcticOcean_MG_C_9_FD_87043 | JGI IMG/M metagenome (GOLD analysis project Ga0114994, IMG submission 87043) | Marine microbial communities from western Arctic Ocean - ArcticOcean_MG_CB2_152 | ecosystem: Environmental > Aquatic > Marine > Oceanic | place: Arctic Ocean: Canada Basin | collected...
GACCAGCCTGCCGTTGTGCATACTTGGAAGGCCGCATCTGCTTGTATGTGGTACAAACGTCCAAGAGTATCGCTGTTGCATGCAGGCAAATCGCTGCTATCTTCTACACTGTATACCATCCAGTCGTCAGAGAGCGTTTCCACCGGAGTGGAGTCGTCAGCCGGTGGTGCTTCGTCGCCACCAATGCAACCACTCAAGGGCATCAACAACAGTAGAGCAAGCAGAAACAAGGTGTACATTCGGGGCATAAGGCAGCGGTTTCAACGGGGGGATATCAACATTCCCGTAGTTAAAAACGGTCCATTACAAGGGGTTTGTTGTTGAAATTGTGTTTTGAATACAAAGTGATGGAGGAATAAGTTGGACTTTCAACCGTATAAACGGTTAGGAACGCTTTAGTCGGGTGGAAGAACGTATGCTGTACAATCAAACGGGCGAAGTTCAAATTCACAACTCCACCACCCAGCTCTAAGAGTTTGAATTCCATAAGGTTTGGACACACAAGCGTCCACACCCTCTCAGGTGACTCTTACGGACGCAAGGGTTTAGACACAGAGTATCTCAATCCATGAGGGTTTGCCGTTGCTTGGCGTATTGTACGTAATCGTCTTGGTCTGAGTAATTCGTCATAGCCCAGTCAATCCAGAATTTGTGCACATAGGGAATTTTAGCCCGGACCTCCTTTAGAAATGCCGACACCTCTCCATCGGCACAATCGGTGATTTCCAAATACTGTGCGACGAAGGAGCGAGCCTGCGCATCAGACGGGAACTTTGTCGGATTCGGCTCAAACCATCGGGGTGATTCGCAGTCATACATCCACTCGCAAAAGAAGTTGGCGACGTCGAAGGGCGGATCAAGTGGACCAGCGTACTCAAAGTCGAGAAGGTGAGTGGTGGGAGGGCCATCACTGTCGCATACCAGAACATTGGTGAAGTTCAGATCGTTATGATTCCGTTCAGTCATCATATGCAGTCGTCGCAATTCGTGGGCGAGCGATGCCAACACCTGGCAGTCGTCGCAATCTTCACGCCGCATCGGTCGGCCCGGTAACCATGTCTCAAGCCGACCCCAGTCAAGCCGCTGCAGCACCTGTGCTCCGAACTCACAATCCTGAATGTGCCTCTCATCAGGGTTGGAGTCGCCGACAGTCGGTCCGAATATCCTCAGAAGAAGGGGTCCATGATCTCCGCAGAAAATCTTGTAGTTGCGATTGCTGAGCCCCAATAGACAGGGTTCAATGTGTAGAGGTGCCGCGAGGTTCCATCCAAGTTTCCTAAGCACCGACGTGAGGGCGTGGCTTCTACTCTTCCAGATTCGTTCCTCACCCTTGTAGAGATAACTCTCACCGATAACACGACCGGCTTTCCCACTGGGCACCTCTTCCACGAAGGGGACTTAAACTCGGGCAATTTTAGGTTTTCTGCCAAACCTTCCAAATATCAATCAGAGCGGAACTGCCGGCAGTGCTCCTGCCTGCCTCACAGCCGTTGGCAACACCCTCTATTTCCAAGCCGACGACGGAACCAACGGAAACGAATTGTATTCCAGTGGATTGTTTGAAACTGTAATCACATACTCCTGATATCAAGGACAAATGATTCAGTAGACAAATCAGAGGAGTTCTTCAGACCCCATGATTTGTCACAGCCCATGTGTGAACAGTATGTTCAAACCACAGGTGTTCAACGCTGTTCTATGGGGCGGCGTACACATGCAGGAAGCATCGTCCTCCTATTGATCCTCACAACTTTGTCCGGATGCTTTGGTGCAGAGGAATCCATAACCGAAGAAGTAGAATTATACTATCCAGATCTCTATGAACGCCATACTCTCGATTGGAATACAAGTTATACTCACAGTTTTCTTCTAAATCCAGGGCCTCACTATGCTTTGGACGTGCAAGAAGCCACCATTGAGGTTGATACAACAGGAGTCTGGGAAGGCGGTCCAAATTCGGCAGAGGTTCATCTATCCTATTGGTTACCATCAAACACTGAACAAGGTGAACAAGTCCCCATAATCGCTGTTGTTAGCCCCTATTTCTCATATGGTCAACCAGGAAGTGAATCATCTCCAACCAATGTAGTCGGCGGTGGTCGCGGGGAGTTTATCTATGATAATTTCATACCTCATGGCTATGCTTTCGCTCAAGTAGCAGTATTTGCGACAGAAGATAGTAGCGGCTGTTTTGATTACCGTGGTGATGGTGAAGGACTCAGTATTCATACCGCGATTGAATGGCTTGGAGTGCAAGATTGGAGTAATGGAAATGTCGCTCTATACGGAAAATCATACGAAGGCGCAACCGCTTGGGAAGCAGCTGCACAGGGTAGTTCACATCTGAAGACTATCGTCCCTATTTCAGGAACTACAGCATTAGGCCCACTTCTCTACAAGAATGGTAGTGCTGAAGCCCGTAGCCAAGTTATGCATAGCAACTATGGCGGTAGTATCCTCGATTACGACGGTGATGATGTCGACAACTTATGCGCTGACGTAGTCGAAGGATTTCTTGCAGGTCCAACACGATACGGTTTGGGTGAGGCTGACCCGTACATGGACAACTATTACGATGAGCGCAGTCATATCGACAAGGCTCTCGGCAAGTACAATGGCAGCATATATTGGGTTCAAGGTTTACAAGATTGGAACGTCGATCCACACCAAGTGTTCGGAGGGCCACCCGGGACCAATTGGTATCAAGAATACATTGACAACGGCTACGAAGTAGCAGGTATGATTGGTCAATGGGAACACAACTACCCAGATCAATGGACCAAACACAATGCCCAAGCATCAGGCTATGGCGGTGAAGCAATTCACAATATGACGCGTTGGGATTGGGCTCAGGATTTGTTTGAATGGATGGAATATTATCTCAAGAACATCGGCCCGAAACCAGCCTTACACGCACAAGTTCAGCGTAATGATGGCGAATGGCGTATTGAAGAAACATGGCCGCCTTTGGATGGGGAAAGAATGCCATTGGACCTTAGTGAATGTGATAACGATGGGGCCTTCACCGGTGGAGGCGCAGCCGTGGTTGGAGGCGGTCAAACCATCACACTCGAATGCACTGCTATGAGTGATTCAGATATCCACATCGCTGGTTTGGCCACCATACACCTTACAGCAGTCCCTACTTTTGATGGCGGACAGGTTTTCGTCGAGATGCAAGATGCTGAAACAGGTATGAGATTGGGTCATGCGACCATGGACGTTAGATATCACGCAGGAGGCTACGATGCACAAACTGTTGTCCCAGGTCAGCAAATCACATTACTAATGGAATTTCAAAGCATTGATGCAATTCTCCCTGCTGGGCATGGATTGAGATTCCTTATCGCAGAGCAAGGCGAAGACTACCTTGCACCGGCCTGTGGGAATACATGTACAGTGCACTTGCTCCCATCTCTATCAACATTAGAACTGCCAATTATCCAACGTGATGGCAGCAATCTTCTCATCACCCCACAATTGACGGAGTAGGCTGAATCATTTTGCAGAGTAATAGAAGCACACTCTATCTTCTCGAACACACGACCGTGAGTTCGAGTTTCATCAGGTCAATCTTCTGAGAATCAACACTAAAACCAGTAATGCGATTATTGCCATCGAGCCATCAACGACTAGGTCTGTAGAACTAGAATATCGGTCGGAGAAGGGCATAGGGTCGACCGAGTCACCAACTCCATCACCATCCGAATCCTTGTAATCACCGGCATCCTCTGGAAAGAGATCATAGAAATCAGCCACACCGTCATTATCACTATCCTTTACCGCCTGTGGGTCATCTGGAAAAGCATCTACTTGGTCAGCATAGCCATCGCCATCGCGGTCGGAGGAGTATTCGGCATCGGTAGGAAAGTCATCACCATTATCACCAACACCATCACCATCAAAATCCTCCCATTCACGTAAATCTTCGGGAAAGACATCTGCATTATCGCCGTGACCATCACTATCAGTGTCATTCCATTCATTCACATCATTTGGAAAAGCATCTGAATTATCACCGACACCATCACCGTCTTTATCGCTCCATTCATCGGTATCCTCAGGAAAAAGGTCTGTATTATCGCCGACACCGTCGTCATCACTATCATTCCATTCTGAATCATCTTCGGGAAAGGCATCAGTATCGTCAGACCAACCATCTCCGTCACCATCTGGGCAGCCCGGTAAAGGCTGAAGAGAGGTACCAAAAACATCGGGGCAAGCATCTGAATTATCGCCAGTCTGGTCGCTATCCCGATCATTCCATTCACCTGGATTATCTGGGAATGCGTCGGAATTATCACCTACACCATCATAATCTGAATCATCCCATTCTTCAGAATCATTTGGGAACACATCGGCATTATCGCCTACTCCATCACCATCAGAATCGCGCCATTCACTAGCATCTGTAGGGAAATCATCTGCCCCATCTTGATAGCCATCATCATCACTATCAGCATCGAGAGGGTCGCTTCCTGCAGTAGCCTCATCTTCATCTGAAAGACCATCATTATCGTCGTCAATATCCTCTGTATCGACACAACCATCACCGTCGGTATCGAGTTCAAAGCCACCAATAACGCCTTTCGGGCACTCATCCTCAAAATCGAGAAGACCATCGTTGTCATCATCGTCATCGGTTAGGTCGATACAACCATCTGCATCATGATCAGACCCAGAAGGGTCTTCTGGACAAGGGTCGACACCGTCGTTCAAGCCATCACCATCGTTATCGCGCTGACTTGGAGCACAGCCATTCTCGTCGGCAATTTCGTCAAGAGATGTATCGTCACAAAGGTCGATAGCATTGGCAACGCCATCATTATCCAAATCGCGCTGACCCCAACTACAACCATCTTGGTCGACTACTTCATCAATAGTCCATTCACAGAGATCATTACTGTCGGCAATCAGATCACCGTCTCTATCAGGGAGACCGATGAGGCTCTCGGCAAAATTACCGATGGCAGCGTGCATTGTTGCAGTAGGATGGGCCTTGTCAAAGTAGAGGTATTGTTCGACATTACTTACAACAGGGTCGCCAGAATTGCAGATTGGCAACGGCAGAATACTACCGGTGGAACTGCATGCAGGATCAATTGTGTTGATAATACCAAGATGGTCGGCATTACCGACGATTTGATCGAAAAGGGAGTAGGTATCCAGTAATTGCACTTCGATATTCCGCGAAGACACCAAATCGGCAACTGCCGTTGCTAATCTCTGATTATATTCGATTACATCAGCCGCTATTTGCGCTTGCTGGCTATTAGTGCGGGATTGAACCTCTGGCGTGGTCTCCAAAGGTGGCAAATTCGGTACTATAAATCGGGTAGCTCCTGCTTCAGAAAGTGCGGTGATATGAGATGCCATATTTGCACTGATTGTCTCGGGATTAGCGCTACCATACAGGAAATCATTACCGCCAGCCCACAGAACTACTAAATCATCACTTGCGATATTACTTTGTACATTTGTAAGATAAGAATTGATTTGAAACCCGACATTTGGTAGGACCAAATAACTGTAGCCTTGGCCGGTTTGACTACCTCCAAAAGCGCGATTATCACCAACTTGTGCACCTGATCCTCGAGTGGTATTGATACCCATCGCATCGGAAAAATATTCAACCCAGACCGGACCATTTGAGAATCTACCATTCCAGTAAGGAGGAACATCAGGCGCATCGATAATACTGTCCTTGGCATTACCCATATCAGAGAGACTATCGCCGAAAACCAGAATATTCGAGGCAGATGGTAGAATGGAATTATGCAAGACGACAAATACTCCATTACCTTGCCCAACTATGCTTCCATCTTTTAGTAGTGAAACATCTGCAGATACGAATCTTTCTCCGCTGAAGAACGACTGAAATTGAAAGGTCTTTGAGGTATATGTTGCAGTTTGCTGCCAAGTCTCATTTAGTGTTATTTGAGTGCCAATAGCATCATTAATCTGAATGACGATATCATGTAAAACGCCATATTGGACGCCAGAAATGGTGACATTAATTTCAATGACATCATCTGAAAACCAGATACGGTGATCCAACGAAACTTCGATTTCACAAGCCCTTCCATCTGCCGAACTGGTTAGTGAAACCAAAGGCAAGCAAAGTAGTAACACCACTACAAGGGTCAGACGCACGGTGTGTATCCTACATTGCCACTACATCTTGGTTGTGGCGATTTGTGGCTTGAAATTACCGAAAAGAACAAAACTTCATTTTAGAAGTAATAGAGGCTAGTGCAACCAATTCTATCTACGCTTCCAGCAGTGAACATTCTCTTTACCCCAGACGAGGTTTTCGCCTTGAGTAAGCTTTGAAAGATCAAAATCGACCAGCACGGGCTCTTTATGAACGACATCAGATTTTATCAATAGAAACTCATCGACCATATCCTGTTCAAGGAAATGAGCAATGGTCGCTGGCCCGCCTTCGACCAATAAGTGCTGAACTTCCATATCACCCAACATCTCAAGCAACCTCTGTAAGCCATTGAATCCACTTTGTAGCAACATGGTTCTATTACTATCATTGAGTAGAATTGCATCTTCAGGGATTCTAGAGTTCGGATCTATTACCAACCTCAAGGGCTGCCTTTCACAATCAACATGGCGAACTGTAAGTGAGGGGTCATCGCGAATAACCGTATTTACCCCAACCAAAATAGCATCACTATCCCGTCTTAATTCGTGCACTTTGACCAGACATTCTTGCGAAGTAAAGCGTTGAGAATCCTCAGCAAGATCATCAACACTGCCATTGGCATCGACAGCCACTTTGATAGTTACAAACGGCCTTCTGTATTCACACCAATGCAGGAAGTAGCGCATCTGAGTAGCAGCCTCTTCTTTGAGTAAACCCTTCTCGACGGTGATATTAGCAGACTCAAGAACACTGATACCCTCTCCTCTTACGTTAGGATTAGGATCTTCTTGGGCGATGATGACTTTTGAAATTCCAGCCCATAACAAGGATTCTGTGCAAGGCGGGGTGCGGCCAAAGTGATTACATGGTTCAAGAGTAACATAGGCGATGCAATCCTTGGTTGCAATGCCCTTCTGTTCCGCATCATGAATCGCCATCTGTTCTGCGTGTAATCCTCCCAGATGCTCGTGCCAACCCTCTGCAACGATTTCGCCATCCTTGACGATGACACAGCCAACCAATGGATTAGGTGAGACTTTACCGCGTCCAAACTCGGCTATTTCGATAGCTCGCTGCATACGAGTGTGGTCTTCTTCACTCCACTGCATAGGTCATTCGAAGGGCTTTCCTATCATGACATCTTCCATCACAGTGGATATGCTCTTGAGGTTGCTAGTCTCTGGGCGTACATGGTCGAGATTCACTGCATAGTCAACCCAGCCAGCCGCGATGGCATCTGTGGTAAGCGTTGGCCACAAATATCTGAGCAATTAGTCGCAGCTGGATTTACAGTTCACTTTCAAATGACAAAGGAGGTAGGCCATGCAGGACATCTTGCATGGGATCTGCGTCAGAATGGAGTTAGCGATCTAATCGTGGCAGTTGGTGGCGATGGCACTACTCACGAAGTTGCTAGCGCTTTACGCGGTAGTGATATTCCGATGGGTATCATTCCTTACGGATCTGGTAATGATTATGCAATCACCCAAGGCATTCCACGCGATGATTTATCGGCGGCAATCTCGATTCTAAAAGACGGCGTTGATCGCCGTTGTGCAGCATGGCGTCTGGAAGGATTTGCCGCTGAAGCAACTAAGAATTACCCCGCTCCTCAAGCCAATGTATGGGACGGAGAGCCTGAACGCGAAGGAACTGTTGTTCGTTGGGTCTTCTTGGAGAGTGATGCTGGAATTACCAGTGCGGTGAGCAGGGCGAAATTAGCTCGGGCAAAATGGATTAAAGGCAATTTAAAATACACATATCTCGGTATTACAACAATCCCGTTTTGGCCTCGCCGTAAAGTGTGGTTGAAACTCGATGATAAGGAAGCGGAGATTGTTGATCTGACTATGTTCGCTGCCACTACTGGCGAAACCTTTGGCGGTGGTTACAAAGTATGTCCAGGGGTTTCACCAGTCGATCAAAAAGGTAGCCTCGTCTTTGCCCCTAGATTATCGAGGTTGAGAATGCTGATGCTAATGGGCCCGGTCAAAAAAGGCAAGCACATCGGTAAGTGGGGAATATTCCAACGACAAGCCAACCGAATAGAGATAAAACCGGTGAATAAGAAAGGGGTTGCTCAAGATCAACCATTTGGTAAGGACACTTGGGTACAAGCCGATGGTGAACCCTGTATCATCGCTCCCGCTACACTAGATTGGCAACGGGATCAATTATTGGTACGTGGTGCAATCAAAGTTAATTGGGCTTAGATTGAGAAGTCATCAAAGTCATCACTTGCAATAGAAGTATCAGTTCTCTTTGGAGGGCCCTTTCTCTTTGGTGGCCCAGAACTCTTCGAAGGTTGTGATTTTGGCTCGGGTGGACCTCCGCTCCTCGATCCAGGTTCACGAGATGGAGGCCCTGACGAGGCAGCACGCTTTTTGACGCTCTTCCGCTTGAGTGGTTGTTGTGTTACTTCGGAAGCAGGTGAACTAGGAGCAAAAGATTTCGATGCAGATGCAGAGAAGTGCGAGGTTGGTTCAGCATGTGTTCCAGGTGCAGCTGTGACAGTGCCACCCATCGATCCAGTAAATACAGGCCCTGAGTCTACAACTGGTGCAGATATGACACTTGTTGGTACGGAGGATGGCATCGATGCTGCACTATCGGTAACGGTAACTCCTCCACCCGTGACTTGGACATTGCTGCCGTCAGAAGGTGCGCTTGCGAGAATATTATCGAGACTGAAGCCAGCTAGAGCAGGCGCATCCTCAATTTCAGCGGCTTTGCTCTTTTTAGATTCTGGTTTCTTACGAACCTCAAAGTCATTATCATCTTCGCTACTATCCGAGATATTTTCTTTCTTCGCCCGACGAAGATCCTTCTTCATCTGTTGAGCCTTTGCGAATCCTTCACGCCCGAGTAGAGTTTTCGCAGTTGATTTTGCACCATGAAGAATTATCATATTAGAAACGATATATGCTCCGACACCACCGCCAACACCAACTATCATGAAGAAGAAGATAAAGCCCCACTTACCCAAATAATCAACATCACCTAGAGACCATTCATCATCATCATTTCCAGATTGGCTGACAACTCCACTTTCTAGTTCAATATTAGTGACATAAACGTGATATCCACTCACTTTTTTAGTAGAAACACTACAATCAGATTCAACATCAGCACTGACAGATGGCCCCGATGCATTGGAATCGACTAATATCCAACCAGTAATAGTTACTGCTTGGTGTAAACTTTCAATTGCGTTGATATTATCCAACACGTTTTCTGATGAAGGGATGATACCGATTATGAAGAAAGTCGCTCCTTCCTTCTCTAAAGGGTTAGAGCCAGCACCAGCCTTGGAATTAGGGCTATTGGGATCAGTCCAGTCTGGGATGAATAACTTGGGACCCATCCCTTCCTCCAGATTAGCAGCAGTATCGAAATCCATCATTTCGATGGCAACTGCTCCAGCAACACCAACATCTCTTCCGTCCTGAAGACTATTATCATGGGTCTCATAAATTACCGAATCTCCAAGGTAGCCACTAAAGGTGACTTTTTCTCCACCTTCAATTAAATTCGCACTTCGATTTACTACACTGGTATCGCAACCCATTATCTGATATGGACCATGAGGTTCTGAATATTTATTCATTCCTGAATTTATAGTGACGTTTTCACCCTCTTTAGTAATCATCATTTCATCGGTACCAGTACCCCACTCGGCAGTTGGTGCAGCAGTACATCCAACCAACGACATACTAGCGAGAACGAGGATAACAAGCAGTGGTAAGGTGCGCCCCATGTTCTCCACAGAACGGCTTCACTTTGAGAAGGCTTTGCTTGTAATACAAGACAAAGGTCATCAAAGAAAGTCACCACGACCGGCTCAAGCGGAGATCGCATAGTCTGGTATTGCGCCGGCCTTGAAAGCCGGTGGTGTAAGCCACGGGAGTTCGAATCTCTCTCTCCGCGCCATAGTAAATACGACCTGAAAGGTCGCAAAAAACCAAAAATTTCCTTATTCACGCCTAGCTGCAATGATTGCTAAACCAAGCGCAGAAGCAATAATCCCAAATGTAAACCCAGGCATCCATGAATCTTCACTATCGATAGCAACATCGGCTAATGTGGACCCCGTGGCTACCATGTGGATGTCTGCTACCATCTCTTCAACATTCCAATCCGATCCCGACCAAGCGACGAACGGCTTAAAATCATCATCGAGAATGTAAGTCATGGTTGAATGACCAACAGTATATTGAGGCATAGTAGGTTGAATCTCAACACAAGTCAACATGTTATCTTCAGCCCATGTATAGCCGGAATCACACATACAGTGCGCATTCTCTTCTGAACCCATAACCCATCCCTTGCCGTTACACTTGTCAAGATCGACCGAAGCAAAGCTAGGCACAGGTATATCAGAGTGGTTGGTACTGTTCGGGGCCCAAGCGAGATAATCAGATTCGGTTAAGGAATCCATGCCAAATTCACTATCCATCCAAGTATTATTGCCCATGTCCCAGGTGTGAAGTTGCCACCACCATGAAGAATTAGCGGATGGTTCATCTTCGACCGATACCAAAAAGTGGCCAAAAGAGGAATCAGAGATATTGAAGTTCACTCCAGCTGAATCCAATGCCGACACTGTCATGTGCCAGCCATTCATGTTAGGCAAGGCAACGCTTTCGTTGCTACCATTTGGATAAACGAGAGTAATACTTGCCTCATCATTTACTGGCGCAGGAATTTCAGAATCCGCAGTACTATTTGGTGCGAATGCCAAAACAGAGTTGTTAAAGACGTCGATATCATTCAAATTATTTGTAATATTTGCCCATTTCGAACTATTATCATCCCATGTATATGTCTCCCAAAACCACGATGAATCTGAAGGAGCATTAACTCCATTAACTCCATTGACAAAGTTATCTGTTGAGAGATTAAGTTCCCAATTCCCTTCATATGCTGCTGCTTGGAGCAAATGGTGCCCTGTGGGTTGAACTTGGTACTCATTGGCCACACCACTTCCATTTACAATAATTACACCCATGTCAGGGGTCATATTCATGTCATCCATATCAGATGTCATATTCATATCAGCCATCCCTTCATGATTATTATTATCTTCTTCAACTGGTTTGGCCAGCTGTTCGGTTTGAATAATGAATAAATCCCATACCGGTTCTATTACGGTAATATCACCAGTCAAATGCGGCCATTCGACATTATGAGTAGCCATGTAAGCAGTCAACTTCTCAGGAGTATCATAGTTTGGGTCTACCGATATTGAGATGAAATTGATTTTGAGCGAACTGTCAAGACCATCTTGAACCGATTTCAATTTCTGAGTGATAACCGGGCATACATCAACACAGCGCGTGAATATGAATGAGACAACGATAGCATCTCCAGTTAGATTATGAAATGAGAAATCATCACCAGTTTGGTCAGTTAAGGTAAAATCTGCAACTGCTGGACGGCCTAATTGGCTTCCATTGTAGCCTACACCCGCTGCACTTGGAATTACTGAGGCGAAAAGCATCAATGCGAATAATACCGTTTTGGTCTTCATGTTTGGGCGAAATAACTCTCCCATATGAATGACACGCCATTAGATTCAGAATGCATAATTAGTTAGTGACGTAAGAGTAATCCCAATTCGGAGAACACCATGCTGGAAGGCCGAGAATACTATCCGGATTAGACAGGCCAATCCCCCATAGCATCAATGCTACGAAAGCGATTGGGAATAGTGCAGTCAATGTGTAAATCACTGGATCACCCTTCAAGTGCATGAAGAATGCAGCGATTCCATAGGCTTTGATGATGCCAACTCCGATGAGAATGGCCCAGACTATATTCAAGTCGATAGAATCGCCAAAGAAAACCGCTGCTACTTCAACTACTGTAAATATCATCAGAACCAAAAAGTTCCAGAAGTAGATATCTTTGCCCATTATCTTTGTATCTCCCATTTTTCATCACCTTTCAATATAGATAGAATGCTGGGAAGATTGCAACCCATGCCAAATCAACAAAGTGCCAATAAAGCCCAAAGTACTCTATTCCCACAGCATTCTTATTCTCTTTACTATAGCCAACAGTATCAGCCTTGAAAATCAAGAAAAGCATTACTAATAATCCTATGAATACGTGAAGACCGTGTGCTCCAGTAGCTATGAAGAAAATTGAACCCGCTTGTGTCCCAATATCGAATCCTTCTGCTACGAGATGACTCCACTCAATCAATTTGAGAACAATAAACAACGAACCCAACATCAGGGTGATGATCAGATAGTTGCGAACTGCGAGTTGGCGATTAGGGAAAATCGACTTAATGAACTTGTTTTCCGAAGGTTTCCAGTCGGTATCTTTTGCTGTTTTCAATGCTAATACAATTGTGTAAGAAGAGATAATCAAAGCGAAGGTATTGATTGCTCCTGGCATTAAGGTGCCAATATCGTGACGCAATAAATCGCTTGCAGTTGTTACATCGACAGTGTCACAACGGCCTGCGCCCTTGGCCCACTCAGTACACCATCCGGTTCTCATCCTCAGATATGATGAAAAGAAGGTTGCGAAAACCATCATCTCGCTCATTAGGAAAATCCACATTCCTGCTTTACGAATATCTTGGCCACCAAATGGCGTACCATAGGCGATTTGTTCGTTATATCCACTCAAATCCTCACGCCACCAATTTCCAATACCTAGAATTAGAATTACAATACCGAGAAGTGAAGCGCCGAATCCTGCGTAATCAGCCGTCACTTCTAGTCCTAGCATTGCTTTACAGGTATTAACAAAACCAGGGAAACCAAACATAAAGAAGAAAAGCCCCGCTGCCATTAGAATTGGTGATGCACTACCATGATGTTCTTCATGACCATCGCCATGCTCAGGATCAGGCTTAATGCTATTGAAGAATCCAGTTAGAACATAGAATGCAGCATAAACTCCTGTCATAATTAGAATGGTTTTTCCAGCAGTAGTCCAAGTTAGATAAGATAGATGTGCCTCTGTTTTAGCACTTTTTGCTTCATCGTATTCCTTATCTCCAGTATTATATCCATCAGCGATTACCTGATCGTAATTGACAACAGCATCATCCCAAATGTGATGATAAGACGAACCGATTCCAACTGCCATCACTAGATAAGCAAGGACACCAATTGTCACTAATCCACCGCCAATAGCAACACTACGCATCCAAATAGTATTCTTAACATCGTGTAAATTTGAACTCATGAAACCGCCTCCTCAGAATCACCTTTGGTTTTACTAGTCCACAAACGATCTTTTATCTTCTTAGTACTGTGGTCGTGATTGTGATTTGCGTTTGCATCTTTTTGTGTCGGTATTATGTCGAAGGACGGTGTCGGTGGTGGGCTTGTAGTCGACCATTCCAAAGACCATCCACCCCAAGGGTCCTTGCCGATTTTCTCGCCACGCTTTGCACTGTAGATGATATTCCATAGCAGGATTAATTGCGAGATACCGAAGATGAAAGCGAAGATTGAGATTGTCATATTATATTCCGCGAAGCCCGAATCAGCAGCATAGGTGTGAGTTCTGCGCGGCATACCCATGATTCCAAGAGCGTGCATTGGCCAGAATGTGGCGTTAAAAGAACTGAAAGCGATTAGGAAGTGCCATAATCCCATAGTTTCGTTTAATTTACGACCTGTAACCTTCGGGTACCAGTAGTATATTCCAGAGAATAATGCAAAGACGGTTCCACCGATGAATACATAGTGGAAGTGTGCGACAACGAAATACCCATCATGGAAATGTGTGTCTAGACCTGCTACTGGGAAAAACATACCAGAAAGCCCACCAAGTGTGAATGTAATAATAAATCCTAATGACCACAATGTATGGGACTTGAAAATCAAACTTCCCCCCCACAGAGTTGCTAGCCAATTGAAAATTTTCACTCCTGTTGGAATCGCAACAACCATCGTAGTAATCATGAATGCCGCTCTCCAGAATGGATCCATTCCACTGGTGAGCATATGGTGTCCCCAGACGATAAAGCCGACAATTCCTATTGCAACCATTGCGTAGACCATCGATTTGTAGCCAAAGATTGAGCGGCGGGCGCTGGTAGCCAAAACCTCACTGACAATCCCAAAGGCAGGAACGATAACCACGTATACCTCCGGATGTCCAAAGAACCAGAATAGGTGTTGGAACAGTAGCGGGTCGCCACCTGATGTGAAGAACACGGTTCCCAAGGTGTGGTCGAATAATAAGAAGGCGAGACCGATAATCAATGCTGGTAGTGAGATGTAGAGCATGAATACACTAATCAGTACCGACCAGGTAAACAATGGCATTTTCATCCAAGTTACACCAGGAGCGCGCATAGTAAATGTTGTTGTAATGAAATTTATTCCACTCAAGGTTGAGGATGCTCCAAGTAAAACCATCCCGGCAATGAACGACACAGTACCAGGGTTTGGCCCGGCTTCTCCAATGCCAGAAAGACTGGAATATGGCGGATACATAACCCAAGTGATATCAGCTGCTTGTCCACTCCAAATCCCAGAGAATAGCAATGGTGCTGCGGCAACTAAGAGCCAAAACCCAAGAGCATTGATACGAGGGAAAGCAAGATCTCTTGCTCCGATTTGTAGTGGTAGGACATAATTCATGAATCCAGCAATCATCGGCATTGCTCCGAGGAAAATCATCGTAGTTCCATGGAGGGTGAAAAAGGAATTGTATTCATCATAGGTGAGGAAATCATTCTCGGGTAATGCCAATTGTATCCTGAACAGCAGCGCTAGTAATCCACCGACTAGGAAGAAGAAGAATCCGAATAAGAAGTAAAGAATACCGATTTCCTTGTGGTCATTGGTGGTCAACCAAGGTTTGAGATAATACCAGAAATTTCCGATTGAAAAAGAGTTAGGGTTATTGGTGTAGAATACCCACAGGGTCCCTAGAAGTATCAATCCTATTGCCAATCCGATAATGGTTATCAAAATTGTAAGAGGAGGTGCGCTTGGAGCCTGAGCATCTGCATTTATTCCGGGAATAGTAAGGAGTAGTGTTGCCGGAGCATCACCATTGAAAGTACCATCTCCATTGACTGCATTAGCATGTATGGTAAAGTCAGCATTGGTTTCATCATCTGCTGGGGCGGTCCATTCAAAGGTCCACGAGCGCTGTTTATTTCCTGCAGCGGTATGCGCATAACCACCTTCTAACTCTTGGCCGAGTGTTGGGTCGCTATTGACCACAGTGCCCCCGGTTGTGAGAATCCTATAACCACCTAAGTGATCTTTAGTGCCATCGACGACCAATTGATTATCGATAGTGAGAGTAAATGTGTAGGTTTCGCTGGCGTTGAAACTCTCAGGGAATCCATCAACAGTAATCGATGTCGGAGTTGCAGCCGCAGAAAGGTCGTGACAGCTACATCCCGCATCAGCGACAGAACCTGGTCCCGATGAGAGGGCGTCCATCTGAGGTACTGCGAACAAAGATAACATGAAAACGGTTAGAATTGTAATGGTTCTAGTCCTCACGAAAGCGCCTCCCTGTTCTCAAAAACTATGCCATAATCTGCATCACAATTCATACCTTCTCTAGCCACTACGGTAACCTGTCCTGACATCATCGAGTGTTGTAATCCACAATATTCGGCACAGCGAATGGGGTAAGTCCCTAGTTCATCGGGTTGGACAAACATATTCGTTCCTTGGGGTAAGCCAGGAACGAGATCTTCCTTCATGCCCCATTCTTGAAGCCAGAAGGAATGTTGTACTCCTACATAGGCGGGATTAGAATCTGAACCTGCTTTGGAATGAAGATTAAATGCCACATCTTCATCACAAGGGATGATCAAATGATCGCTTGGGGTATTGAATTGATGGCCCACTGGAATATGGCCCCAAGTGTGCAGTACATCGCCATCAGCATTCTTTACCTCGATAAGTGAAAATAGATTTTCATCAAAGGTCATGGCTAGATAGAAACTCATCGCATTATTCAATTCAGTCAGATTATAATCATTAGCAGCACCATCGATGCTGATAGTCACTGTAGTGGCGGACATATCGGATGTAGTGATGGTCAAGTCATTGGCGAAAACCACATCGGTTTCTGCGCTAACGTCCTCATAGGTCAGAGGGTCATCATATTCCATATTCCAGAACCATTGGTATCCGGTGACAGTGACATTGAACGCCTCATCTTCTGCTGGATATGCGCCCCAGACGAGATTCATCGATCCAAAAGCGATGTAAGTAACCCACATTATCAGAATGGTTGGGCCAAGGAACCAAGCAAATTCCAATTTTGCATTATGGCGATCTAGTGGAAAGGTTCCAACCTCGATTTTATCGGGGTTGGTATTTGGTACGATTCCATCACGGTATTTGATAACAGCGATAATCATCCATGCAAATGCGAAAATGCCAACTAATACTGACCAGAATAGAAACTTGTCATACAGGACGTTGAATAGTGAATTTTCATCCGGCCACAGTTCGCGCATGACTCTCCCCGTGCTGGTCGCAGTCATGCTCCCTTTAAGCGGTTGCGTATTTTTCCTTCTCCCGTAGGGAGAACGAATTGTAAGATTCATCAACCCCCGTTCGCAGGGAGTATTGATGAATCTCCCCGCCAGTATCCAAACCACATTGGATGGGAGGGTTTTATTGGAGATTGAAGTAAAGCCATCTTCAGCACGACAAGGTGTAATCGGCTTCAATAAATGGCGTTCACGCCTTCAAGTAGCAGTAAAGGCTCATGCTGAAAAAGGTAAAGCGAATCACGCGGTCTGCAATCTGATGGCAACCGTGCTCGGTACAGAAGTTGAAATCATTTCAGGTCACACTTCGCGTAAAAAGCGACTTTCGATTTGTAATTTGAGCGCTGAACAAATCATTGAAAAATTGGAGGAAGCTTGTGAATAGAGAACTTCGTTTTAGAATCGCCGGCAAGGCTCTCGCAGAAGCCCGCTCTGCCAACCGAGATGGAGCAACCATTTTGGTTGAGGGGAAGCGCGACAGATCTATTCTTGAGAGCCTCGGATTTAGTGGTGGCATAATTCTTTTGAACCGCGGTTGGTCTATCGAAAGAGTGATTGTAGATTTAATCGAAAAGCATTCTCGCAACCCGATAATTTTGATGGATTGGGACCGAACTGGAGGCCGGTTACAGAAGGAGATTACAAGTCGTTTACAATCACTTGATGTTCTAATTGATTTAGAGCCAAGACGTACCCTGTCCAAGGCCTTCAGGCCCGAGACATTATGCGTTGAAGGAATCAGAAAATTCATCGTTGATTTACTGCCGGTAATCGACCTTAACGACCCTGAGGGGGCAGACGAACTCCATCTTCTTTGACGGTATTCAATACCACATTTGTAAACGAACGCACCACTCCTTCTAGGGTGAAAACCGATTTCGTCAAATCATCGAGATCAGACCTGTCTTTTACTCTAGCCAGAACCATCGAATCCCAATCTCCTGTAGTATCGTAGACGGTGAATACCCTTGGGTCAGAAGAGATTTTTTCTTGAACTTCAATCATTCGTCCCTTCTCAATTCGTAAGCCAGCCATGATTGTCATACCCCATCCGACAGATTCAGCATCTAACTTTACTCCGTATCCTTTGATCACACCATTTTTTTCTAAACGTTGCATACGATTGGTAATCGTCCCTTGTGCGACACCGATTTTACTTGCTAGTTTTCTTTGACTTGTGCGCGAATCTCTTTCGAGTTCCTCGATGATAGCACGGTCGACCTTATCCAGAGCCATACCCAGAGCAAGTGTTGCTCTCGCTTCAATCCATCGGAGCGGGGTCGGGCAATCTCAAATCGAGCATCCACTCGCCGAGATATTCAGTTGAAATCGGTAAATGCAAGTTAAATTCACCACTACCATGGACCTTTAAAGTTCCACTTAGGACACTATTAGGCATCATTTTATCACCTTTGATTTTCCCACTGGATTTCCAACCACCAGTAAATTTCACATCACCGATTTCCACATCGATATTTCCTGCAGTCAATGTATATTGCACCTTTTCACCCTTTACCAACCATCGCCCTTCCAGGGTCGGTAAGCCCTTCTCTCGTTCCCTTTCACCAAGGATTACAAAGACGATTCCAGTGATTATCACTGTTGAAATTATCATTGGAACTAATAGAGAATTAATCTTTTCACTTTGCCAATGAGTCGGTAATGAAGTTCTGGTAAAGGAGAGGGTAGTGGTATTTCCATCACCATCAATACCGCCGGTCATTACGACCATTATCTCATAACGATTGGTAAATGCAGTATCTTCTAAATCGATTCCAGCGCCTTCTAAGTGCTCAGCAGTCAATTCAATCGACCAATTATTCTCCACGCCAATATCGCCACTAAACTCGGAATTTGGCGCCCAATCGCGCAATATGTTGTGTGCAGTTCTTCCATAATCATCTCTAGCGTTGCTTTCAAGGATGAATACGTGGATTTGTGTATGAATACTCAAATTATAATCAGATGAGAAATTGCTGCCAATATGGATTGATTCAGGTTTGACATCACCTCTGATTTCAATAGATATTTCCATCTCAACTTTTTGTAATGAACTAGAAGCATTGCTAATTGCTGCCAGCGGATCTTCGGTATCGATATACTCACCATCAATTGCGATGCCAGTACCGTTTTCTATGCCATATGCAATTACTCTGGTATTCGCTTCATCACCGGGCCAGCCACCTCCTTCAAGGCCAGCGCCAGTACGCCAATGGACCAAGTTGATTTCACCAGCCAAATCCATCTCTTCTAATTCCTTGACGATATCAGCGTCATCTGGACCGTGAAACCACTCGACTAGTGGCGCAGAAGTAGCTTCGCTATGCTGAATTTTACTAGCGTGAACCTGTATGACTTCTGCAGTGGCCAATGGTAAAATCATCAAGATGGCGAAAAGTGCAGCAATAACCCTCATTTCAAATCCTCCACCATCAAACGTGTCAATTCAATAATATTCTTATTGACCATGAGTGTTAGTCGACTATCAACCCATGCTGGTAGCATTATTTCACCACAACTAACCACCAGAGGACCCCATTCAACACCGATTTCTATCGCAGGATCTGTATCTGCACTTCCAACCAACAATTCTTTGAGAACATCGAGAGATATTTCGACAATGGAGGAGGTAATGCTTTCACGTATTGCAACCATGCCTTCTTGACGAATTCTCCACACACCCTTGCTTTCAACAAAACATGGCATTCCAACTTGTGTAGCGCGTAAGGGATGCCATGAATCACCCTGCCAATTACCACCATTAGAGCGCGGACTCACCGGTTGGTAAAGTCTGGTTTTCGCCATTCGACTGACAATAGAACAGCGCTTTCCTCTACTCCACCAGGTCCACTTATCGGCATCCAATCCCCATGTCTGGCAGATTTTATCGATTATTTCAGCATCAGCGGGTACGGCTGTATGGATATCAGGAGCAGGTGTGCTGTGAATTTCACCAGCCTTTCGTTGGTCGCGGGAGATCAATGACCTAGCGATTCCTTCTGGTGTGGCGTCACTTCGATGTTGAAGATGTGCTACGAAGAAGCCACCTGAATCATTGTCTTCAGGCATTACTCGTAATGTCATGCCGAGGTTGATTTCATCGATTTCATCGCCACATCTTCGACGACCTTCTGGGTCAAGGTGACTACTGCTCAAACCTGGTAATTTGGGCAATTCATCTTGAATTTCAACAGCATTGCCAAGTTCATCTAATATTTCCCATGAATTTAGGCCGGGACTTGAAACAAGTCCGGGGTAAATCTTGTCTTTATCAATCGATATCAATTCCATCCACGGGCATTGCCGAATAACTTCGACGAGAACCGCTTCATTTTCAATTGGGTCAAGCGAACAAGTCGAGTAAACCATCCGCCCTCCCGGGACGAGTAATTGTGCAGCGCGTCGAGTGATATCAACCTGTAGAGAAAACATACTACGTCCTTGCTTAGGCGACCAATTCCACCATACAGGGCGGTTTTTCCGTGTTGTCGCCGAACCTGTACATGGCACATCACAAAGGATTGCATCGAACCCAGGTGCAGAAATTCTTGCTAAGTGACGGCCATCATGTTGAGTGATTATCATATTGGAAAGCCCAAGTCTAGCCCGGTTGGTAACTAACATATTCGATCTACCAGAGTGTGGTTCATTGGCGATTATCAGGCTATCTGGTGAAAATTCAGCCAATTGAGTTGCCTTTGAACCGGGAGCCGCACATGTGTCGATAACCAGTTCACCTTCCTTTGGTGCCAATAGAACAGGGGGTAACATACTGACAGCCTCTTGGCGGGTAATCAATCCGCAATCATGCAATAACTGCATCATTTTTTTGCATTCATCATCGGGTGCATCGCCACGCGTCCATGGCATCTGCCATGCCTCGAAACCAGTAATCCAAGAGATTTGACTGCCTCCCATTCTTTTCAGTTGCGAACGTGTCCAGTCTATATTTGCTTGATTGATTGTTAGCCTAAGAGTTTCAGGAAGAGGGGTAGATGCAAAGGAAAACCACTTTTCGACATCGCTGCCTATACTGCGAATTAGACCGAGTAAAGGCTTTTGGCGAATCTCGGATAATGTGTCATCATCGAAGCGGCGGGACATGGTCTCATTCACGTACAAAGTGTTTCCACTCTTGGCACTTACGCTTGGCCGTCGTCTTCATCAGCCTTATCCACATGGCCCTAACCATGTCGGCGAGTCTTCTGGAGCTGACCTTCCTCGCCGGCTTGTTGATGATTATTTGGCCTATGTTTGAGAAAAAGGCAATGCGTATCCGATTATTGCCTTGGTTACCGGTATTAACGATTACAATTTTATTGTGTACTGAATACCGTGATGCGTTCATTATGGCAAGCGATAATCCGCGGGTAGCGATGTATCTTCCTGAAGGCGCATCTCTACTCGAAAGAATAGGAATGCCTTCCTCTAATTGGGCTGGAGCAATCGCTCATCTACTCTTAGGAATGGGCATACATTTTGCCTTTATCACTGAAACAAAAGCAGGTCTCGCCTTGTTGACATTTGGTCAACCTGAGGAAAAGGAGGAACGGTTGCGCAGAATTCTGACCATGATTGCAGGAGCGGTTTGGTGTGTCTGCTTAATCGGGTTGATCCCTGACGGTTCATTTGATTCTGGAAGCGGCCCAGATTCACCTACGCAACATCTTATAGTTTCAGTCGATGTTATACTCACGATTGCAGCATTATTGGTTTTTGGTTGGGGATTGGCTGGAATGATAATTCTCTCTCTACGTCATTCATTGAGGGAAAATGCAGCCACTCCGAGTAAAGATACATGGGGATTGATGCACCCTATGGCTGGATTATTGGTTTGGATACCAGTGGCTAGCCTAGTCTTCTTGTCTACTGTAACAAAATTTTCATTGGACGAAGATCCTCAATTTGCCAATCAACTTCATTTTCTTATCACTTTTTCAGCGCTGGCGGTAGCCAGTGGTAGCATATTACACTCAAGTCAATTATTTGAGGAGAGGCTCGGAAGTGGCAAGGGAAGGGGTAAGGCCCTTTCATTCGGCATCGGTAGTGGAATAATCTGGATGTTTATATCTACAGCACTTCTCTTGACTAATGTAGATAGAATCGGTGACGGTGCAGGTCTATTCATAATGACTACATGGATAATCGCTGGTATTTGTGCATTCGGTTTACTGGGATTATTATTGCCATTAATCGGTCTAGATGCTCGGGCTCGCCCCGAGGCATGGGGTTGGCGAATCGGCTTGATTCTCGCCGTACCACTTTTATCGATATATTCAGAATTGATGATTTATGCATTGCCTGGCGTTTGGGGAGCATTGCTATTATCAATGGTAAGTCCATGGATTATCGAAGAGGATTCCCCGATCAAGAATAAAACCTCATTGACCTATAATATTGGATTGCATGTAGTATTACTTTCTCTTTGCTTGTTTACATCTCATGTTATTTGGTTCGCGATATCATTAACATGGATACCGGTGATATTGTTTAGAAGATCCCTAAAACACCAATTGAAGTTAGCAAAGAAGTCCCAGAACCCTGCTTGAAGGGATAAAATCATTGGCAACTATTATCAAGGGTTCTGCTTGGATGCTGTTTAGGACTTCGGTCCTAGGATGGGGATCCTGATGGGAAGGGCATTTAGAGAAGGTATTGAAGCTAGTCGTAAGATAGACACCACAATTCCATTGCGGAAATGGCGTCCATTGGATCGACTTAGAGGATTAACAACTCGTACAAAGCACATTGAAAGAGTCATGGGACCTCTAGTTGATGTTCCTGCAATGATTAGAATCGAAGATGAAAAATGGGTATTCGAGAGGATTTCAGAAGAGATAATTTCACAACTATCTCATCGTTTAGTATTACATTCTCCAAGAGGTATGAAAACTATTGGAGCTACTACAGATATCACTACTGCAGTAAATGTCGCTAAAAAGATGGCTGAAACAGAAGGAAAAATCGTTCTGATAGCGCCGATTTAACCAATCAGAACAAATTCATGAACCAAGTGATAACGTTATGGTTCAGGAAGTAGAAGTATCCAGAGACAACAATACATGCCATGTAGACTTGGAATGGAGTAATTCTCCATGCGTGCTCAGATTCTTCATCGAAATAGCGAATCAGTCCAGCCGCTTGCTGGATGCCCCCGTCCTTCTTCTTAGCCATGTGAATCAATTGCCCGAGAAGCCTTCCCCTTATCAACGCGCTGGGAAGTCATTAATCCAACTAATATAGTTTCAATTGAGAGGTATTCCTTAAGTAATAATCCCAACTATTGCAAAAGTAATCGAAATAGATACTCTGAGTTCTAAATCATCTATCAATCGGCTTGATTCCAAAACGCATCAATTTCGCTTTCTTCAGTAAGTGGGCCGAGATGGCGGTCTATGATGCGCCCATCTTTGCCAACGAGTATCAATGTCGGTGTATTCTTAATATCTAATATTTGAGCGAGTTTTACATTTACAGAAAATGATGCATTCACTGTACTTCCTTCTTTACTCTCGTTTACCTGTTGGTGCCAATCGGATAATTTGTCACTGTCGCTAGCATCAGTTGAAACGATGAGATAGGTTTTTTCGGTAAGGTGATTGTCGATTGCATGTATCGTTGAACGGCAATTATTACACCAAGAGGCAGAGAAGTGAAGAATATATGATGTGCCTAGAAGGTTTTCTGATGAATAGGTAATTTGATCATCTCCAGTAATCGAAAACGAAGGAATCCGTTCAGTCGAATCAATTGATTCACTCGAAGTACAACCCGGTGAAAATAGTAGTACAACTAAAAGTAGTGAAAGAATATTCGTTCTTCTTTGCATAATTCGCCGAACCGATGCGTGTATACAATTCTTGTGTAAGGTAGGTAATAGTAATGGAAGTTTGATAAATACACAAGCAAGTGTGATGATATGCGTAACGTAATCTACCTTGTCTTGCTTGTACTAATTTTTGGGTTTTTTAGCATTACACCAAGTGATTCACAAACACCTTCTGAATTGGTCGACACTCAGATTTGGTTTGCCGATAATGACGATGATGGTTTTGATGAGGATGATTCATGTCCCGATATAGCAGGTAATTCTTCATTGGACCGCATCGGCTGTCTCGATACAGACGGTGATGGTTATTCTGATGTGGATGAAACATGGAACCTTAGTGATGGTGCAGATGCATTCCCATCTTCAAGTAATGCTTGGAGTGATGAAGATGGAGATGGCTATGCCGATCAACCCAATCTCGACATTACCGATGATTGTCCATTGAGATACGGTAAAAGTCGTGAAATTCTATTCGGATGTTCTGATATGGATTTAGACTGGATTCCAGATGTGTTGGATAGGGATATCGATGGAGATGGTATTTCCAATGAAATGGAAGCTGCCGCCTCACTTGTACTGGAGTTTTATGATCCATTAAATGCGAGTTCAGTTCCAATTGATTCAGATTTTGATACACTTCCAGATGCTATCGATGATGATGACGATAATGATGGCTGGCCAGATAGAGTTGAGCAAGACCGTGGTTCTAATCCCTTAGACGTGGAACAAACACCATTGAATCAATATTTTGGTATTGAGACAGGATTTTTCTATCTGGGTGGATTTACTATTTCATCAGAATATGATGCCGAGGAAATTGAAATCTCTCTCTCTGGGCTGATAGGGATAGTAACTGGTGAACTGGTAATTCCCTTTCTTTTGATCCCTCTCTATCTTTATTTTTTCATATCCCGTAGGAGAAGATTCGAAGATTTACGAACGCAGGTTCGTGGCTCGCAATCCAAAAATCAAATTAGATTACTAGAAAAGGAAGTGAATAATCTCATCGAAAATCGAAAAATAAACACATTACATGGTTTGATTTTGAGAAATACAATCGAAGAAATAGAAAGTGAAATACAATATAGAGCCTCTGAAGATTATCAAGAAGAGGAATGAATTAATTTTCATTCTCATCTTATTAATTATAATACACCAATTACAATTGATTAACGATTCCTGAGATAGTCTTCCCCATACCATGCCCATTGTTCCATGGTCCAGCCATTCGGTAGCCCTTCTGGAGGTAATGGTAGAGTTGTTGGAACTGTTGGAAGTGCTTGAAGCGGAGGCGCAGGTGCAAAAATCTCAGCTTCATGATTGATGAAAGGTGAAAGCGAGTTCTGATTTTTCTTGCGGTTTGTTAGAGCAAACCCACCTAGGGCTAGTGCTATGATTGCAATACCAGCAATCCCCCAAATAATCATCGAGGAACTAGTAGAAGCGACATGATATGCTGCATCCAGTGGGAATGCATCAGCATCATCGGACCAACCATCTCCATCACTATCAAGGCAGCCGATACGGTCTTTACTAGAATTACCAGCCTCTTTGACGCAATCATCTGAAAGATCAGTATCTGGTTGGTCAGGATGGCCATCGCCATCAATATCTGACCAAAATCTGTCATCTTCTGGATATAAATCACGAGTATCATCCCAGCCATCACCATCTGCATCTGGACAACCAAAAATCACTTCTGATGAAAGACCGAACTCTCCGGTGCACCAATCAGGATAATTGCCAGTCAACGAATCTCCGTAGCCATCCATATCTGTATCGATATGCTGAGTTGCGTCATTGGGAAGGTCATCGATTGTATCAGACCAGCCATCTCCATCTGTATCGAGACAACCAAACCTGTCTTCAGTAGAATTGCCTGCTATTTCAGGGCATTCATCAGCCTGGAATCCCATTTGATTATCTCCAAAGCCATCGCTATCTTGATCAGCATGTTGTGTAGAGTCGGTATGGAAAGCGTCAGCACCTGCAGCAGCAGCCCATTGGAAACCAGGATCTGACCAACCATCACCATCCGTATCAGAGCAGCCGTATCGGTCTTCGGTAGAGTTTCCATTGTTAGTTATACACCCGTCAGGTTGAAACCCGTCAGATTGATCACCATAACCATCCTGATCGATGTCAGCCCATTGGGTAGAATCTTCAGCGAATTTATCGACAGTATCTGCATACCCGTCTCCATCACTATCGAGGCAACCTACTTGTGCGCCAGAATCACTTGTCCCAACTACGGTTGGGCAGTCATCATTTGCATCGAGGACGCCATCATTATCATCGTCCAAGTCTTCAGTTAAATCCTCACAACCGTCCTGATCTTGATCATTGTACGAGGTGGACTTGAAAGAAAGAGAACTTTTCGGACATTCGTCAACAGTCGTAAAGGATACACTACATTCCAAGGCAGTATCTTGAACTCCAGCATCACATATACGGTCGCCGTCATCGTCCAAATCCTCACCTAAATCCCTGCAACCATCATTGTCGTAATCAGTAGCAGCGGAGGGTGTCCAAGAGGTGTCACCTTTAGCACAACGATCTAAAAGATCGGTGATATTGTCATTATCATCATCAGAATCTTCGGATGAGTCTGCACAACC
>Ga0114994_10000512_pt1 | contig 26093 bp, 14 predicted proteins | sample ArcticOcean_MG_C_9_FD_87043 | JGI IMG/M metagenome (GOLD analysis project Ga0114994, IMG submission 87043) | Marine microbial communities from western Arctic Ocean - ArcticOcean_MG_CB2_152 | ecosystem: Environmental > Aquatic > Marine > Oceanic | place: Arctic Ocean: Canada Basin | collected...
CTTGAGGCACTGGCGCGGGCCACTCGCGCACGGGCCGCCGCCGCGGCGTCGCCGTCGTGTCGCCTCCGGGGTTGAGGTCCGCGCCGCCCGCGACGATCGCGACCCGGAGGGGCGTGTCGTAGGCCTTCCAGAGGGCGTCGTACAACGCGCCCGTCGCGAAGGGCTTCGCGTCGAAGAGCAGGTCCGACAGTAGCTTGCCGAAGCGCAGCCCGTACAAGCTCCGGAGCAGGGCCGTCGTGGCGAAGACATGGGCCGCGTCCGCCCGCACCAGGGGGTCCTCCAGGTCGCGGCAGGCGTCCAGGTCCGGGCCGAGCCAGTAGTCCGATGAAGGAATCACCGCCCGCACGCGCACCCAGCCCAGCAGCCGCTTGGCCGTGAGGCGCCACGCCTTCTCCAGCGTCGCGTGCGTGACGAGGGACCGCTCCAAAGCCGGGCTGACCATGAGCGGCCCAAACAACGCCTCGTCCTCGGGGTCGAGGCACGGCCGCTGGTGCCGCGCCCAGAATTCGGACCAAAAAAACTTCCGCTGGAACTGGGCGTGGAAGAGGCGCAGCGGGCGGAGCAGCACGGGGCACGCGCAGCAGGCCCGCACCAGATCGGGGAAGCGCACGTGCGTCTTCTCGCCGAAGAGGGCCGCGAAGAGGTGCAGGTGGCCCTTGGGCGTCCCGCCGTGCATGAGGCTCACGAGGTCCTCGAAGGGCTTCAACGGGACGTACGCCTTCTCGTCGCAGGCGTGCGGGTCCAGCAGCAGCCGCAGGAACTTGAGGATCACGCCGCAGGGCGACTGGCGCGCGAACTCGTACCCGGCGATGAGGAAGCGCGGGAAGGTGATGCACCCCACGTCCCGGGCGCGCTTGAGGCCATGCAGGTCCTTCACGAACAGCAGCGGAATCAGGATGAGGGACGTCGCTTCACTTGTTTGATGATCAAATAGATCCTGGAAGAAGTAGGTCGAGATCCTATTCGGAATCTTGTGGCTATCGTCCGGGTGTTTCTTGGCATGCAGGTTCTCCAAAAAGGCGTCGTACACCTTATGCATCTCGCCCTGGGTGATTTTGTACCGGAGCGCCCACCTTTCTAGCGTTAAAAAAGCCTGCTGGTCCATCAAGGACGGCGGGAACTTGGCGCCGCTTTCATCGGCGTTCAAGACCTCCTTGCCCTTCTTGTCGAACGTGATGGTCTGGAGCCGGTACTCCCGGCCGGCCCTTGTGCCGTCGGCCTTCTTGGACGCGATGTACGTCCGGTAGAAGGCCGCGACGCCCGCCAGGCGCCCGCCCCGCGCTTTGCGCTCGGCCCGCCGGTGCAGCTTGTCCTTCATCTTCCGCCTGGCTTTCCGCTGCTTCAGCGTAAGCTTGACCATGACGCCCTTCTTTTCATCAAATTCTTCATCAGAACTTTCTTTGGCCCGCAGACCGCTCGTGAAGCTGGCCCGCCACTGCTCCAGGATCTCCACGGCCTCGGCGCGAATTTCTTCTTTGCGCACGTCCTCGGCGGACGGCCCCCGGGGCTTCCGCGTCCGGCGCCGGCGCCGCCGCGTGCTCGGGTCCGGGACGGCCTCCACCTCCGCGAGTTTGGCGCGCATCTCCTCCTCGGTGGGCGGTTCCATCTCGTCGGGGCAGCCCTGGCTTGCGAGCCGCTGTCGAGGCGGCTGCGCGGAAGCTGCGCCCGCTCGCAGGCGTGCGCCCGCAGGTCACTGGCCTCGTTCTCACCACGGGTCGCGGTCGCGCTGTGCTTTTGACAGCGCCTTTAAACGTGCGGGGTGTGACCGACTGCTCTGGAGAAGAAAAAAACACTCTCGAGACTTGCTACTTATCGACTCAGCGGCGCCGCCAGCGGAATTCCGGGCGTCGACGACTGCACGAGCGGCCGCAGCGCGCCGGCGCGGCCCGTCGCGTAGGACGCCTGGATGACGACGCGGTGCGCCTTGACGTTGTTCATGCGCGAGTGGTTGTCCTTGGGCATCGTCGCCGAGGTCGGCGAGAGGGCCCCGTGGATGACCTTGGCGGCCTTTTCGTTGTGCACGTTGGATTGGACCGAGTTGCAGGCGATGCAGCGCACCGGCGCGCGCCCGATCATCAAGGCGTCGTCGTGCGGCCGCAGTCGGTCCATCGCCTCGCGCAGGGCCTTCGCCAGCATGTGCAGGACGTCCTCCCGCGACGTGCGGCGCGCCACGTCGCGCCGGACCCCCTCCAGATTCAGCTTGAGCGCGCCCGTGACCTCATCGACGGCCTTCGCGACCTCGTCGCGCGACTCCTGAACTAAACCGCGCACCTTGTCGATGTCCGGCAGCTCGTTGAGGATCGCCATCGCGTGCTCCAGGGACGCCGTGGCCTGCTCCAGGCCCGCGTGCTGCAGTTGCACGGCCGCCTGGAGGTCCGCGTCGACCTTGGCTTGCTTCGCCGCGAACGCCTTGAGGGCGTCGCCCCCCAGCTGGCCCCGCACGTCCTCCAGGCTCTCCTCCAGCGCCTCAATCTTCTCCCCCTGCTGGTCGGCCGTGCGGCGCACCTCCCCGAACAGTTTCATCTGCTCCGCCTCGAGCGTCGCCTTGAGGTCCTCGCAGGCCCGGTGGAGCTTCTCTTCCGTCTCGGCCAACTGGGCCGCGACGTCCGCCTTGTCCGCCTTGGTCTCGCGGATCGGCACCAAGAGCGCCTCGACGTGGTCCAGGATCGGCTTTAGGGACGTCTCGCCACCCGCAGCCGCCGCGACACACATGCCGGCGAACTCCTCGCGGCCCAGGCGCTCACTTATGCCCTGGGAGTTCGCCGCGACGCGCTGCTCCAGCTCCTTCAGCGGCTCGATCGCTTGCGCGTCGCAGTACGTGATGCACGCGTCGTTCCGGATGTCGTCCGCCAATTCATAAGACTCCCCCTCGCTCACGACCACGCCGACGCTTTCCAACTTCAACAGCGTCGCGTCCGTCGCCCGGGAGATGAGCCCGGCCTCGTCCACGTCCGCCGACGCCTCCATAACCACCGGCTGCGCCCGCTGGTCCCGCAGGGCGTCGATGGCGTCCTCGAGCGCGTCGACGCGCGCGTCCAGCCGCGTCGCGAGGTCGTCCAGCGCGGACTTGGACGCGCCGGGCGACTGCGGCGGCGGCTCGGCGAAGCTCGGCTTTTCCGGCGACCGCAACACCGGCGCGGCGTCGCGGCGCGCGATCTCCGCGATTAGATCCGCCTCGAGCCCCTCGACGCGCTCCGCGAGCGCCTGGACCTCCCGGACCCGGGCGACGTCCGCGAGGTCGCTCTCGTCCAGGAAGGCGCACTGGCCCTCCAGTATTGCCCGTTGGCCCGCCTCGAGCGTCGCCACGCGGCCGACGAGGCGGTCCGCCACGGCGGGCGCGCCGCTCACCGTGCCACCCCCCACGCGCGCGCTGTCCAAGCATGATAGGCCCCGGCCCAGCCCGGCCTCGCTCTCGAAGACGACGCACCCAATTTCAAATTCGAAGCCGCCCGGGGCCTTGTGCACGTCGCAGCGCTCCACCTCGGTGAACGCGCTCGCGACGGACTTTTTTGAAGCGTCCAGAGCCGCCGCGGACACCACCAGCGTCCGCGCCCGGGTTGCCTCGTCGCCTGCGGTCGCCAGCGCCTGGAGCGCCGCGCCCAGCTTGTGCACAGAGTCCGCGGCGTGGACGGGCCCCGCCTCGACGCGCGCGCCGCACACGAAGTGACCAGCTAAAGCGGACGCCGCCTTCAAGCAATCGATGCGGTCCGGGAAGCGGATCACGCGCAGCCCGAACCGGTCCAATGAAGACGGCTCCGACGCGGGCAGGAACTCGTCGACGATTGCCAATACCTCGTCCAGGGCCGTCGCGGTCGCGACGTGCCTTACTAAGAGCTGCCGTTCGAAGCCGTGGCGCTCCCGGTGGTTGTGCATGATCGTGGCCGTGATGGTGCCCGGGTGGGTTTCTTCTTCTACCATGGTGGTTGAAGGCCTCCTTTCAGCAACGGCTCCCGTCGACGCTTCGCCGACGCGCGTGAACGTCGCCGTCGCCGGCGGCAGCGGCCCGGCGTGGTGGACGCGACCGTGTAATGCTTTGACGGCACGCGCCGCGTGCGCCATGGTGTCGAAGTGCAGCACCTGGTGCGCCGCGGCCCACTTCTCGGCGTGCAGGGGCGCCTCGAAGGCGGCGATGGCGTGCGCCTCGCCATTTTTGGGGGTGTGCGTGTCCAACAGCTTTTGCGTGTCGTCGTGCGAGTGCGTCGGCGGTAAGCTTCCGACGACGACGCTGAAGGGCTTCGTGGGCTCGGGCGCCGCGACGCCGGTGCTCGCGGCCTCCCGGGCGGCCGCGAGCTCGCCCTGCATGGCCCGCATCTCATCTGCTAATTGTTGTTTCAGGCGCTCGTGGGCTTCTCTCTGTCTATCTAACTCGGCGCGCGTGGCGGCGATGACGACCTGCTGCTTCTGCACCACGTCGAAGACGACGTTCACGACGTCCTGCAGGTTCTCGGTCGCGCCGCCGAAGGCGAGGCCCACGCCCGCCGCGAGGCCGCCCGCCTCGGCGGCCGCCACTGCCGCGGCCGGGGGCTCGGCCGGCGCGGGCGCGCTCGTCGGCTCGGGCGGATCCGTGGTCGCCTCCATGGCCGGCTCGTCGGCCATCGTCGCTGCGGGTGAAGGGCAGCGTACACACTCACCGGCAGCGCTTTGCGCTCTCCGGCCGCAGCGCCGCGCGCAGCAAAACCCGCACTTCTTTTTTAGAGGTGGCATCTCTCCGTGACTCCATACTAATGATGCGGTAGCTCGGACGAATGGTGGCTTGGGCGAAAGCGCTCTAGCTGTTCGCCGCCTAAGTTCCTCTTTTCCAGCTGGCATGAAGAGCTCTGATACGCACCTGCACCGGCAGTGGTGCTGTTAGGCTGCCTTGTTCTACGCATAACTCGTGCGGGGAGGCTACAACACAGATTTCGGTGCGCAACTCCATCAATAGCACAGATGGGTTTGTGAGAGCATGGGCTGCTGTGAAAGCAAGGAGCAAAAGGTGCTGCCGCATCACAACAGGGATCGCACTGCACAATTGGCCAACGCGGACGACCAGGAAGATGATGTAGAAGAGCTCGACGAGCGGATACAAAAGCTGAGACATAAATTGGAAAACGCCCGCGGGGATTTCGCACGCGCGCCGCGTCTGACGCCGTTTTCCCCACCGCGAGACGTCCGCGCCCGCGCAGGATTATGAGAAGGCGCAGCGCTTCCTTGACAAAATTGATGCTCACCAGCATGAAAAGGAGAAGGCCGTGATGGAGAAGCTCAAGGCGTCGGAGCGCAAGCTCGAGAAGGCCAAAAAGGCCAGCAGCGCCGAAGACGAGGACAAGTACAAGGGCAAGATCGCCAAGTTCCAGGCCAGGCTGGACGCGATGCACGTCGGTGCTGGTAATTGGCAAGAAGTGGACGCGAAGGGCCACGTGCGCTTCGTCGAGCTCCCCAAGGACACGTTCCGCTTCGTGGAGTCTGTGTGTTACAACGCGACGTTTGACAAGGAGAACGTGTACGTGCCCGTGCAGCACAACGACCTTGACTGCTACGTGTACAAGTTCTCGCTCTCGGCCGCCGGGGAGGGTGACATCACGCCCGAGTTGATCGGGCAAGTCCTATTGAAGAATGGGGAAGACGATATCACGCCGTACAGCTCGGCGTGAAAATCACGCGGCGTCGTCCCTGTAACCGTGTCCATACAGGTTCGGCTCGGCCCTCTCGCCTGACGGCGTCATGTGGATCTGCATGTTTAACGTGAACCTAGTCGTGGGCTACAACCTCGTATCGAAGGAGGTCGTGGGCCAGGTACAATGCCCGGCGCCGAACGACGTCTGCCTGATCTCGGACGGCACGAAGCTGTGGGCCGGTTGCGGCTCGCGGTTGGGCAAGGTCGTGATCGGCGGCGGCGCGGGCACCATTTTTGAGGCAACCACGAAGCCGCCTTTCCACTCCACGAAGATTTTGGACAATAGCCAGGGCACGATGGCGGGCATCGCCGAGAAGGGCGGCATCGTCTACTGCGCGCACCTCCAGCGCATGTCGGCCTACGACTGCGGCGAGGACACTGCATGGCGCTTCTGGAAGGGCAACGATCCTGATGATGGGGATTATTATCTTTGTGATAATTTGGCCTGGTCGTGACTCGGTGTCGAAGTTCGAGGCGTTTCACGACATCGATGCCAAGGTCCGCGCGACTCACCGGTCGACGCCCGCGCAGGTGGGGCGGGGACACGTTACTGACGCCGTTCTACCGCGTCCTCGACGGCACCTGCGGTCGGATGATGGATGAAAATGCGGATCTTGGGGCGGCCGCGTGGGCGGGTGGGGCCGCCGCCACCTTCGTGAAGACCTTGGCGACGAAGGGTTTCTCGGCGGTCAAGGAGCAGCACAAGAATGGGTTTAATCCCGAGTGCGACCTAGATCTCTCCAAGGGTGACAAGTTTCCTCACGTCCACGTGTCCACATTCTCGCTCAAGACTAGGAAGACGACGAACTACCGCATCAACTGCGACGCGTACGAGAACCTCGACGGTCACTGCACGCACGCCGAGGCGGCCTCCGGAAAGATTATACTCGTCAATTTTATGTACCACAAGATCATGGTCGTCGACATGGGAGCCTTTCCTGGGGCGCCGTCCGAGAATGAGGAGTGAGCGTCGTTTCGCACGCCGCGGTCCAAAAACTACTCCTGCTCTAGCAGTAATAAGTATACATAAGATTAAACTATTAGTAATGCATGGTAGCTCACCTCGCGGAAAGATACCGCTCCGCGGCCTCGCGGCCGCGCGACACCATCTTCGCTAAGTCGTTCTTCGACATCTCGGTGTCGAGCGCCCCGGAGTCGCCGACGTCCACGAATATCACGTCGACGCCCTCGTGCTTCGACGTGACCGCGAGTCCCTCCCCGTCCTGCATCACCGTCGACACCGCAGCAAGGACCGCGCCCGCGTAATGCTTGAGACTTTTGATTTTGTTTCCTCTCCCTCGGAGTAAGCGGTACTGGGAGCTCACGATGAGATTGCACGCGAGCGTGCGGCCCGCACCACCCGTCACGTCCGCGAACGCGTTGACCGGCATGTTTCCGGTCATGAAGCCGTCGACGAAGAGCTCGCCCGTTGGCCTCCACTTCACGGGCCGAAACACGAACGGGATGCTCGACGACGCGTGGGCGGCCATCGACACGGGCATGTCGGGATATTCGCTCGCGGTCAGCAACTTCCAGCAGGACTGCACCAGCTCGGTGACGCCGAAGCGGGCGTCGACGCCGCGGTAGTCCTGGAGTTCGCGCAGCGTCAGGCGCCGCCAGTTCTTGCGGCCGGCGGCGCGCGGCTTGAGCAACTTCCCCTTCTTGTCGAGCTGCTCCATCTTCGTGGCGATAAGCTTATCAAGGTACTTCTCCAGGAACTTCGCTTTGTGCCGACCCCAGCCGAAGTAGAGCTCCTTGGGGAGGCAACATCCACCGTCGAGCAATTTGTCCCACGGCGCATCCGCAGTTATCGTCTCGAGCTCTTCACCCGAATAGCCCACGGCGACGAGAGCCGCGGTCTGCGCGCCGGCGCTGGTGCCCGCGAACTTTTTGCAGTTGTTGAGGACGCCTGCCGCCTCCAATGCAATTATGACGCCGGGATAAGCCGAGCCCTTTGTGCCGCCGCCTGCGAATATGAGTGTGCCAACCTCCTCGCCTGGCCCCAGCTTCCTGGATGGCTCGAGAATCTTCTCATCTATGTGCGGCAGCACCTTTTCCTCCTTGCTCTCGCAGCAGCCCATTTGGTTTGCAGCCCTTTTGGGCAGAAGTAACCTTATGCGGGCTGATCTCAGAAGACAATTCGTCTGGCGTGCGTGCGGGTGTCTTAGAGGCTAGCGCGCGTCTGGCATCCTAGCCTAGCATCATTTTTGAGATACCCGCAATACCCGCACTGAATTCTAGACGGGTTTCTTTGCCTAAGATCTGATGCGAGAGGCATCGACACACCATGGGGCTGCCTTCGCATCCGTTCTCTCTGTCCAATTAATCGTCTGGCAGCGGAGGCGATGGCCGCCCTGTGGAGCTTTCTCAAAGACCCTCTCAATGAGCTGTTCCAGCCGAAGAGCAACATGAAATGCGCGGGGGAGGCGCTTTTCCTCGGCATGTTCATCGCCACTCTCATGACGACCGTGCTGAAGCCAGAGCTGTTCGACGACAATCCCGTCAAGGCGGTCCTCGGGTACAACAACGTTTGCGTCACATTCGACGAACAGCCGATGCGATTCGTGATAACGCCCTTCTTCACCATGTCGGTGTTCTTCGGCCTCCTATACTGCCACCAAGATACGCAGGCGGCGAAGCTGAGGGTGCTGGCGGGCGGGTCACAGACTACGTACCGCGTCGTGCTCGCGTGCAACGCCTTCTACGCCGCGTCTCAGCTCTGTGTGCCCCTCATCCTCGTAATAAATGTGCATCATCACATCATGGGCCACACCGCTGCGTTTATGCAGGTGATCGTGGCCAGGTTTGTTGCCGTGGCTGGAAACTACTACGAAGCCAGGATGGATGGCGACTTCATCTCGGCATGGTCGTGGCGCTTTCTGGGCGTGTATGCCGTGCTCTCTTTCGTACTTCCCGTCATGACCGCCGTCGACATGGCCGTCGACACGGATAAGGACCGCCCGGTGCCGCCTGTCCTGATGCAGACGTTGGATTACCTCTGGTTCCTGTGCTTGGCAATCACGAGCAAGATGCTGCCGGCGTCTGCGCGAATCAAGGTTCGCTACGAAGTCGTGGCCGGCACCAGCGACCAGGTGATGCCTAGCGGCGAGGTTGTTCCGGAGGAGGAGTGGACGAGTGACGTCGTGAATTCGAAGCTGCTATCTCACGCGAGCATGTCGTCCGCTGCAGCCTCGATCGACAAGAGCGAGCTCGACAAAGTTCCGTGCCCCGTCGTCGCCATGCTGCTCAAGCACTGCCTCATTACGCCAGGCGCCGACGGCCGCGTCCTCTTCGTGGATATTGCCAAGGCGGTAGCTCAAATTGGGGTCGGGGCGGACATCATCGCGAGCGTGTTTCGCGTTTTTCAAAAAAGGCTGACGGAGGAGGAGACGGCGGGTGGAGTCGACGTGTTCAACCTCAAATCGACTGGGCTCAATCATGGGTGGAGCACGGGGATCCGAGATCCCACGGTGTCGTCGGAGAAACTCAAGATTATGACAGACTGTGCCCGGCCGGGCGGACCGGACGGCGAGCTGCGCATTTACAAGGAGCACATGTATAACGCGCGACGCATCTTCAGCCGCCTGGCCAACGAAGACCCAACCCACGTGAAGACGCGGCGCATGCACATCACCGCATCGATGGACCTCGCCATGCTTCTGGAGGTGTTCGGCCGACTGGATACCGCTACCGGCGACCGCTTCTTGCTCCCCGATGACCTCCATGCGATCTATATAGACTCGGACGCGCCCGAGGCTTGGATTGCGCATAGGACGCACACAGGAGACATAATCGGGGAGCTTCTCGCCATCGACTGCGGCTGCCTGACGCGTTGCTGCGCCCCGGACCGTTATAAGGGCAGCGCAAATGTGCACCCCCAAACCGATCCGCCCCAGGTGGTGGTGGTGGATGGTGATTAAAGTTAACAACATTGTTTATATTAAGAACTACGGCGCCGCGCCCGCGAAGAAACCCCCCTCGTCGCGCGCGTGGTCGCTCGCGAACGAGCTCATAAACACCGTGTGCGCGTCTTCGTTGCGCGTCGCGTGCCACCAGTCCGGCGGAAAGTAGAGCAGCTCGCCGGGCCCCAGAATGCAGTCGTGGCGCGGACGCCGTCGTCGAGACAGCGTCGGTAGGACGTCGCGGACCCAGGCGGCCGTCGAGGTGTCCGGGTCGTGGCCCGGGGGCGGCGTCGCGGACGGCGCGTACAACAGCCAGCGCTTGTGGCCGTGCAGCACTTCCCCGAACCCGGAGCCGTGCGTGTGATAGGACACGCCGGAATCGAGACCCGCGACCCCAAACGACGCGGCGAGGTTAGACGGTGCGCACCAGGCGCCGCCGCACCGCGGAAACTCGTACGAGGCGACCAGCGCCGCCAGCCGCTCGTCGACCATTGGGCCGAAGAGGTAGTACGACTCGTTCGCTCGTTCGTGGGCTGTTGAAGTCGTCGCGAGGTACTCCGCGAGCGATGCCTCGACGGCGCCCTCGGAGAAGCTGTTCGAGCTCGTCAGGTGCACGCGGGCGTCCCCAAAGCCCCGCAGCAGCGCCGCCCGCGCGGTCCGGATCCTCAAGTCAAAATTCGCATGGAACGGCGTGAGTATGACGGGCTCGAGCGGCGGCCTCCTCCAGCCGAGCGCCGCGCCGACCGGCACGCGTTTCAGGCCGCAGGCAGGCCGGTCGTACTGCGCGACGGCGTAAGCTGCACCCGCCACGGCGAGCGCCACAAGGGCTGCCTCGCGCAGCGAGGGAGCGTGCTCGGCTGGCGCGTGCAGCGCGCGGTTTTGCTTGCTCTGGTCCTTCATAAGCAAAGGCTGATTGCTGCCACTAATTGCTTCAAGGCGCAGGGCTTTGGAGCGCCGTGCCGAACATTTATAAATAGACTTGTGTTGCAAAATGGCCGAGTTGGCAGCGAGTTACGTACCGAACAAAACCCGTGCGCACGCGGTATACGTGCGGGTTTCGCGGGCACCGGCGCTTTAAATTAAGTCCAGGGCTGCCCCAAAAGGTGCCTCGGCCTCGACCGCTGCCCGTCCTGGAGGAGAGCCGTTTGCGTCCGATGGCGGACGAGGACGACGTGGACGCGATTCTCGACGAGCTGGCCGAGGCGGCGCCGGCCGACGACGCCGCGCTCGACGCCGCCGCCGCGGCCCTCGCCGGTGATGTGCTGATGGACGCTGCGGCCTCTGCGCTCGCCGATGACGCGCTCCCGGCGGCGTGCATCGACGCGCTCGCGGAGAGGCTCGCGGACGCGGCCACGCTCGACGCTATCAATGACGTATTGATTGACGCGGCCGCGGATCGCATTGTCGAGGCCGCCGTCGTCGCCGCCGCGAACGAGACCGAGGCAGCCGAAGAGGCGCTCGCCGAGGCCGCGACCGACCGCATCCTCGAGAGCGCGATCGCCGCCGCCGCGCGAGAGACCGAGGCCGCCGACGACACGACGTCGGGCGACGTCGTCGCCACACTCAGCGACGCGGTCGCGACTACGCTCGTCGAAAGCGCCGTCACCACGGCCGCGGCCGACGAGGCGCTCACGGAGGCCTTCGCCGCCGCAGTCGACGCGCGCGCGGCGGCGCTCGCCGTTGACGCTATCGCTGCTTCGCGCGAGTCGCTCGCCGCGGACGCAGAACGAGCGCACGAGGCCGAGGTCGCCGAGCGCGCCGAGCGCGAGTCGGAGCGCGCGGCCGGCTTCAGCCTGCTCTCGTCGCAGCTCGCGGACCTCGGCAGTCTCATGTCGAGTATCCTGGGGGGGCGCTCCGACGTCGACGTCCCAACCGAACCTTTATTTCCCGAGCCGGAGACCGCGGGGCCCAGCGCGCGGGAGCCCGAGCTCGACGCGCCGTCGCCGGCCGGCGACCTCGCCACGCGCCTCGCCGATCTGGGCGACGCCGTCTCGCGCGTCGGAGGTCCCGCGCCCGCGGCGGCGCCGGAACCGGAGCCAGCAACCGATCTGTCCAAGGACCTCCTGGAGCAGAAGGACGCGCTGGCGGGCTTCCGTGCGCGCCTTGAACACGCGCGCCTCGAGGGCGCGCGGCTCCGCGCGCTCGCCGAGACGTCACCGCCCGCGACGGCCGAGCCGTTTCGGGACGAGGACGGGTCCGATGGCGACGCCGCGCCGAGCCACGCGGACTTGGCGCGGCTCGTCGACGAGGCGCGCGAGGCGCTGGAGGGCACGCGGACCGCGCCGACGGGACTCCGAGCTCCGCGGTCCGCGGCGCCCCTCTTCGGCGCCTCGGACGAGCCGGCACCACCGCCGACGCCCGTTGCCGGGTCCGCATCGACGCTCTTTGCACCGGCGCCGCTGCCTCCGAACGAGGCGCGCGAGGCCGGCTTCGATCGGCTCCGAGCGCAACTCGACAGCTTGGGCGACAGCGTCGCGGACCTCGCGGACGGCCGCCGGCCACCGCCGGCGACGGCGCCGGCCGCCGTTTTGGTGCCAGCGGCACGACGAGCGGAGCCGCCGCGGACCGCACCCGTGGCACCTATTATTGAACCGGAGCCCGCGGCAGTCTCGCCCGCGCCGCGGCCGCCGCCGGCGTCGTACGGTTTCGCCGTCCGCGAGCCGGAATTCCTCGCGCCGCGCCGCGTGTCTGCCGCGGGAGGCGCCCCCGCGATCCTCTCGCCGACGAGCGGTCGGCTCGGCGGCTTCCGCGGACGCTCGGAGCCGGAGTACGTATCGCCGCATTCCGTCGCGGGCGACTACTTCACGGGCGACTACTCGTACGGCACGCCCGAGTCCGAGGTTTACCTGCCGACGCCCGCGGGCCCGAGTACCTACAGGCCTCCGCCGGCGGCTGAGCCGCGGCCCGCCGCGCCCGCCACCTGGCACGCGCAGCCTCTCACGCTCCCACCACCACCCACATTGCCGCAGCCGCCGACAGCGCCACAGTATACAGTCCCGCCGCTGCCGAGCGGCCACGTAGCCATTCCCGGCTTGGATCTCATCAACGACACGCGGCCGGGCATGCCGCGCTTCGGCTACGCGTACGGCTACCAGAACGTCCCCGAAGAACCGCCGCAATTCATCCGGGGCCCGGACGACTTATAGTTCTCTCTTGTTTAGTTGTGTTCTAAGCGGCCGCCCTTCCCTGTACCACGGGCACTGGTTGCGGAGTTGGTTGCTGGCCAGCTGGCAGCTGAAACCGTAGCGTGCGGGTACTACACTTTGACGGGTTTTGGGGCGTAGATTATTGCTGCCAAGCGCCGCGAGCGAGCATCCTGCAACTCTCGCTGCATTCCCTTATCTGTAAGCGTTCTCTGATTGCACGCGCCGCGATCTCTTTAGCTGTTCAGAGTAGGGCCGTGCTGCTCAGCAGCAAACCATGTCGGCCCTCGACGAGGCGTCCGACAGCTCCAGCGACGGCGAGCCGGAAATCGGCCTCGACACGCTGCGGCCGGAGGCGCTTGCGGCCCTGCTGGCCGTCAAGCAGGCGAGCGACGAAAATGCGGCGGACCCCAATGCGCTGCCCGACGACTTCGGCAAGAGTCAGTTCTGGTACACGGACGCCTGCGCGGACGCCCTGGCGAACGCGGTTATAGACAAGGGCCGCTGCGCGGTCGTGAGCTGCCCGACGGCGCACCGCGCGCTCTGCCGGGCGGGCGACGCGGCGAGCGTGCTCTTCGAGTTCGACGAAAGGTGTGGCACGGACTTGGGCGACCGTTTTTGTAGATACGACTTCAACGAGGACTTCCGGACCAAAATTCCAAGTCGCTTCGAAGGGGCGTTCGACGTTATTATCCTGGACCCGCCCTACGTGTCTCGAGATTGCCTCGAGGCTTTTTGGCGCTTCGCGGCCTGGTTAGCCAAGGGCGACGCAGTCAAGCTCGTCTTGACGTCGGTCGTGAACCGGCCGTGGGTTGGAGAGTGGGGGTTGCAACTGACGGACTTCGAGCTCCGCTTCACGTCCAAATTGTGCACGCCGCTCCGCGCGTTCACTACAGATGAAGCGGTCGCTGGGCGCCTCGGGGGCTACGCGCCCTTAGACACGGATAGTTAACAACAGTTAGTCCTCCACGAGCACGAGCGCCGTGGACTCCTCCTCCTTTCCCTGGGGCGGCGCGACCTGCACGTCGCAGCCCCGCTCAATCAATTCAGGCGGCACTGTACCAGGATCGACGCGCGTGCCGCAGAGGAGCAATGCCTCCAAATTTTCGCACCGGGCGAGCGAGGGCGGCACACTTCCTCTCAAGTTCGTGTTGTCGTGTAACAAACAGAGCCGGAGCTGCGACAAGAGCCCGAGGTTGAAGGGCAGCTTCCCCGACAGGCGGTTCCTCTGCGCGCAGAGCTCCTCGAGGCGCTCTAATGAAACGACGGGGGCGAGGCCGCCGAACAAATTGTTGTCCTCCAACCGCAACACCCTCAGCTTCGTGCAGTTCGAGAGCTCCGCCGGGAGGGTCCCCTCGAGCTCGTTCTCGGCCAGGTCCAGGTGCTCCAGCGCCATCATGTGGCCCAGAGCATCCGGTATGTTCCCTCCCAGACTATTGCCCCTTAAATTGAGCACGACGCACGTGTCCAGGAAGGCCAACGAGGCGCACCGGGCCAAAGAGGCCTCCAGGCCGTGCCGCACCAATTCCAACTTCGCGACGGCGCCGTCGACCCACGTTATTCCTCTTCTGGGCTTGAACTCCAGGTTTGCGCCGCAGAGCGCAATGAGCGCGTCGGTTTCTGCCGCCTTGTCATCGCGCGTCGGCGGCGGCGGCTGCCAGCCCTCCTGGGCCGCCCACCGCCCTAACCTCCCGCCCGTGCGGCCCCAGAACTCGCGCAGCGCCCCGACCTGCAGCTCACTTGGCACGCGGGCCGCCTCCCAGGGGTCCCACCAGGGCGGGCGGTCCGCGCCCGCCGTCGAGGGCCGCGACTGGGGCGACGCGGACCGCGCGCGGCTCCGGTTCGTCATCGTGCCGGACGAGGCCGTCTGGGGCCGCGACCCGCCGGGCGACGGCGTCCGGTGCCGGCTCCCACTGGACGCCGAGCCCGAGCGCCACGAGTCGCGGCGGTCCAATGTCGAGAAGCGCGTGGGCGTGCGGGCCGCCATGGTGCTTATGGGGATCAGCTGCGATGGGTATCGTGCTTGTGGCGCCCGGGCAGCCCTTGAGATGGGGACCGTCCACAGTCACTTCGCTGTCGCGCCGCTGCAGCCCCGTGCCTTTTATCTGACTGCGCCGACGCTACCGTGCCCCCGGTACGAGGTCGCGGACTGGCAAATGCGTGCCGCGTGCAGCGCGTTGCGAGTTTTAACGAGCAAATTACGCGCCGGGTTTTTCGACTGGTTTGGCTTGGCGTTGACAGCCACAAGAGACGCTGGGTGGGTCTCTGGTCCGACCGCCATCGCAGCTCGGCGGGCCCACGCGCGCCCCCAGGTCGCGACACGTGGCTGCAGCCAACCACCACGCCGGAACGGGGCAGCCCAGCCTAGACGATGGCGCGCCAGCTCCTCTGGCTCGCGCTCGTCCGGTACGCGCGCCAGCAGGGCAAGGAGGAGGACACGAACATCCTGGGGAAGATCGAGATGGAGACGGACACGGTCGAGCCCTTCAACATCCGCGCCTTGTGCTACGCGGGCCTCGGCAAGGAGCTCAGCGCGACGACGTGCACCATGCTCGACCCGCAGAGCGCGGGTTGTCTCACCCTAGACAAGCGGGGCCGGGAGACGTGGGACCCCGAGGCCTGTGCTGTGCTCCCGAAGGGCAGCCCCTACTTCATGGACCGGAGCTACGGCTGGAACCAGGCCGTGTCCATGAACCCGGCCGGCGAATCGAGCGTCATGTGTTTGCAGTGCTGCAACGCCGTGCCCATGGCGCCCTGCGCCTCGAAGAACGGGAAGCGGCGGAAGTGCAAGAGTTGGGAGGGCGTGAATGAGTTCTGGCCGTTTAGATGCCAAGTCCCCGGAAGGCCGCTCGGCGACGCCATGCGCAACGCCCTGTACAACTCGTATTATGGGTACGAATTCCGGTTCGCGCGGAACCAGGGGAACCGCGCCATGGACGTGCCCCACTACGAAGATCGATCGATTGTCAAGTGCGCCTTACCTAGGATGGGCTGCCAGTACGAGTACCCGCGGCCCGATGATTTCGAGAGTACGCAGGTGAAGTACTCCCCGGCATCGGATTTAGAACCGCATCCCGGCTACGGCGATGCTACCTATGAACTCATCGAGTGCTGCACGGACAAGATGCGCCATTTAAGGCCTTGTGCCGAACCGCCCAATTGCATGGCGTCGCAAGTCGCCGCAAGAGGGTACCAGACGTGGATTTCCGTATTCGAAGCGGCGGAGATTCTGGGCCGGCCCGTGCCGCCGCCGCCGGGGCGCGTGGCGCTGTGGGAGGCCAAGGTGCAGGCCGTTAGCGACGCCTCCGTTACGTTAATCGCCGCGTCCGCGGCCATCTCGGCTGCTATCTGTGATTCGAACAGTACAACGTCTGCGGCTGAAGAAGCCAAGTGTTCTGACCTCTCGACCGCTATAAGAGCTTTAGAAATGGCCCGGGAAGACGAAGCCTTAGCAGCTAAACATAGAGACCGCCGGGACCTGGCGTGTTCGTCGAGAGCAAACTCCTTCGAAGCTTCGGACGACTTCGGGTGGAGGCAGCAGGACTACCTAAATCGGACGGAGTACAAGTGCGCGCTGCCCGGAAGCGTCTACGGCGGCGAGGGCCCCTTCGGGTTGCCGGACGGCACGGGGTCTGAACGAGACCAGAAAGCCAAGAAGTACGAGAATCCCGTCGCGGAAAGAGACAAGTACATGGACGGCATCCGAGCGCGGGGGCTGGAAAGCGCGTGCAACTTCCGGGACGCCCGCGATAGGGAACGGGGCACGTACTTCCTGAAGGGCTATGAGTTGACGATTTTTGTGGAAGAAAAATCAAGTAACGCCTACGGCTTCTGGAAGAGCGTCACCGGGTGTAACGTGGAGGTCACGGAGGTGGAGCAGTTGTACGTGGACGGGGACATTTCCCAGAGCACGCCGGACGAAAGTCAATACTTCCAGCGGATCATCCTAAGGCAACGATATTCAGCAACGTACGACTTCTACAACCCGGACCAGGGCCTCCCGTTCATTATTATCGGCGTCGGCATCTTTTTCTTCATCGTGTCGCGCATCGTGCAGTGCGTGCGGGACGAGCCCTGCCCGACGTGCGGCACGCGTTTGATCATCGCCGGGCTGTCGGAGCTGGCGCCGTACCCCCTCGACAAGCCGCAGTGCGCCTTGTGTCGCTTCTACGGCGCCGAGATGCCCGATCCGGTGCTACTAGCGCGCATGAAGGCGCGGTCGAAGTTCGTGCACGGGCGGGGCTTCTTCGAGTTTGCCACCACGCCCGACGGGGGCCGGCCCCGCGGCTTCTGCGGCTGGGTCCGGCTGTATGTGGTCCGGTGCATCCGCGCTTCGGTCATCATGACGGCGTACGGCGTCTACAACGTGCTCAGGTGGGTCTTTGTGCTCCTCCTGATGACCGGCGACTGCGTGTTACACTTCGTGTACCGCTGCGTGCTAAGGAAGCGGCGGGGCCCGGGGCCCGTGTGCCTGCGGACCTTCATCCCCAAGGACGAGGACATTATTGATGACGATCCCCCGGTACCTACTAAGATCTACGTGGCCGACCCCCACCTTCGATCCGAGAACGCCTTTTTGGCCATGACGCGGCCCGTGCACAAGCCCGAGCGCCGCCTCGTGTCCAAAGAACAGGCCTATGTGAGGCGCACGAGAGCCGAGGGCCGGCGCAAAAAAGTGGCCACAAAACGTACTAGATTACGGTACGCCATGCAGTACCTCGGCGCCAACTCCGAAAAGGACGTGGCCCAACTAGCGAAGCTGGACGGGGTCGTCGCGCGGCTCGACGAGGAAATCGCCGTCGCGAAAATCGCCGAAAAAGACGACATCCTGAAGGAGGCCCCGCCGGACGTCGTGACGAAACTGACCGCGGCCCAGCGGCGCGCGGAGATGCTGGCGCTCGAGGGGCCGCCGGCGGAGGCGCCGCCGCCCGTCAAAAAAGTCAAGGCCCTGAAGAAGGAACCCGAAAAGTTCGCGGTCGCGTCGGCGGCCGGCGTCGGCAACGCCATGGCCCTCTTCGTGCAGGAGCGCCAAAAGGAGTTCGTGAACGGCGTCCGCGTCGTCGAGAAGAAGACGGATCCCTAAATAAATACTGTGTTACAAAATAAAGACTACGAAAGGGGCCGCAGCGCGTAGAACTCGACGTCGTCCACGGAGAATTCGCCCGCGGCGCCGCCGTGCAACCGGAGACTCACGAACGGCGCCGACGCGTCCGAGAAGCCCCCGGCGAGGTCGGTGTCGAGCTGGAGCGCCGCGCCGCCCGTCGCCGCGTCCAGCCCGACTGCCAGGAAATCATTGGTCCGCTTGCTGCTGATGAAGCCGCTCTCCGGCCGCGCGACGAGCGGGAACGCGCTCGAGTCCGCGAAGAGCGCCGCGTCGATCCGCCGGCGCTCATTCAGCGCCGGCGCGCGAGCTAGGAAGCACCCGAACACCGCGCCGGCCGCCTCGATCACGATCACCGCGGGCGTGTGGTCGTCGTACTTCTGCAGGGCGCGGTCGAGGTCGTAGCCGTCCTCGGACGCGCGGTGCAAAACGTCCAACGTCCGTTCGTGCAGCGTCTCGGGCACGATCAAAGCGACGGCGGCGCGCCGCGCGGCGTCCACCAGGAGCCGGCCCTGCCCGCGAATCGCGAGGGGCTCGGGCGGCGGCGGGAGCGGCTCGGAGGCGGAGCCCCGGTGCAGCGGTAACCGTTTGAATTTCAGGCCGTCGACGTACAGCGCCGGCTTGGACTGCCCGTACTTCGACTCGACGCGCACGTCCAGCGTGTGCGCGCCGGGCAGCGTCAGAGAGTGGGACCTCTGGAAGCCGTCGACGCGCTTGCCGTCGACCGTCAGCGTCCGCTTGCCGGAGAGCTTCGACAGGTCGACGACAACCTCGTGGAGTTTGCTGCCGATGGCGAAGCTGTAGGTGTGCTTGGTCTTCGAGGCGGAGACGCGTTTCCCGACGGAGTCCTGGCGTGTCATGACGGCGCGCGGCGTCGCGGCGCGCTGCTCCGCCTCCATGCTCTTTGCCGAGGCGCCGCAGGAATCGACGAGGTCCATGATCTCTATTGTCTTGATTAGACGCGACGACAATATTTTTACGGATGGTGCTCTCCCTAGCTTGGCAGAGGTATGTGAGGGCACCGCGTCAGCGGTCGCAGCAATTCAAGGCTGAAAATTTCAGACTGCAAATTACGCGTATTTGCCGAGCCAAGCACCTATGTGGCGCCGGTGCGTGTTTTGAGTATGTGTTGCAGCAAAAACCGTACATAAAACCCGTGCGTGAAATCCCGCAGAGCTCGAGTCTCAGACTGCCAGGTGCAATCAAGACAGCTTCGATTGCTGGAACCGGCCATCGCTGCTGTGTTCTCTGAACCACGTACAGATTCTAAGGCGTTTCACGCGTACGATGACTGACTACAACAAATGGGAAACCATCGCACGGGACATGCACAGCGAAAGCGACAGCGACAGCAGCGATACGTATCCGACTGGTTACGAGTCCGGCGCCAGTGACGACGCCGCCAGTGGCTGGGGCACGGCATCGCCACCGCCGGAAGCCGTGGCTGCAGCGCCACCGCCCTCGACAGACGACGAGTGCTGGCTCGGCGACGAGCAAGAAGACCTCGGCCGGGTCGCCTCCGTGTTTGATCGGCTGTACCAGATCGGCTGGCTTGGCGACGCCTTCGAAAAGGCGGCGGCGGAGGAAGGCGACGGCACTAAGTTCCACGAGGTCTTGGGCCGCGCCGCAGAGGCCGCGCGCGCTGAGCCCCTTCGACCCAGCTTGCTGGAGCTGGTGGGTCCGCGTCGACGGCTGGAATTTCACCAATTGGTCGACCAAGTACGACGTGGCGCGGCCGTACGACGACAACGTCCACGGCGCGTTTGTGGCTGCCGCGGCCGCGACGATGCGCCACTTTCGAGGGAAGGGCCTGGCCGTGGTCGCCGTATACACCCAGAGCGACGAGGTGACGTTCCTGTGCAAGGGCCCGGCGATGCTCGCGCGCGGCGCGTCGGACCCCGAAAGGCGCCTTGTGACGCTTTTCGCGAGCGTTTTTTCGAAGAAATTTGAGCAGGCGCTCCGGCCGACGAAGCCCAAGGCCGCCGCAGAGGCCTTTTTCGAGGCTCGCGTGCTTGCCGCATCGTCGCGGTTCGCCGGGGTCCTAGCGCTCGTCGAGCGCCGTTTCGACGCGAAGCGAAACGCCTCATCGCAGGCGCTGCGGCGCCTGCACGGCATAGCACGCCAGCAGGAGCTCCCACCCGTCGACGAGGCGTTACTGGTTGATGTTATGGCCGCAGGCGTCTCCGCGGTGCGCGCGCGCAAGGCCCTGATGGCGGGGAGCGCGACCGTGGACGCCGCCGTCGCCTGGGTCCGGCGCCACGAAGTTTACCCGGACATTGACGATCCGATCCAGCCCATCGGCCGCCCCCACGCGCGGCAAAGGCTCTTGTTAGCCGAACTAGGCACGCCGTGGGACACGTTGCACCTGGCGCACCGCTACGGGACCTGCCTGCTCGCCGGCGACGACGCCACCGGCCGCAACATTCGCTTAAGGGTGCCCAGGACACCCGCCGAGGCCGAGGCGCTCGAGCGCTACGTATTCGACGAGCAGCGCTGGGACCCGCGGACGCTCGGCGACGCGCACCCGGAGGCGCCGGCCGCCGCCGCGAACCCGGCACGCGGCGTGACACCGCGAATGGGCGCGGCGCCCCAAGCTGCGCCGCCGACCGAGCAGTCGATTGGAGCGGCGCTCCCCCCGGGCTTTGTTCGAGCGGCGTCGGCACGGTACTCGGCCCTCGATCGCGCCTACGAAGAGGTCCAGTGCGCGGCTATCGCCCTCGTTGACAAAAACTCGTTGGGCGCGCTGCTTGAGCGCGTCAAAAGGACAGTTGGTCTCTTATTCTGGGCGACGGAGTCAAAGGCGGACAATTTGCAGGGCCCGTTCCGGCCGCCGGTCCTTCGCTTCGAGGAGGTCGGGACCGGTCGCACCGTCGCGCTCGTCGTGCGAGGAGACCGGGAGCTGCCGACCCGCAACGCTGCGTTGTGGTTCGCGGCGGCGGCCGCGGCCGCCGCGCCACGCGTCGACGAGTTGCTCACCGCACACGCGGCACCGCCGAATTAAAAAAATGCTGCGCGCGCGCGGGGTGCCGCGGAGCCGGTCAGGGTGCTCGCGCGGCTTTCGCAGGACCGCGGCTGGCCGGTGCCGGAACCAACGGGAAGCGATGTAGTCAGATGGGGTCCCGAAGGCACCGTGGCGCGCGCGCCGCGCGCCTCCACCGGCGACAAAGAGCAGCTCGCCGCGCTCGTCGCGCTGCGCTCGAACGCATTTGACCCGACAGCAGTCGCCGCGGCCATTGTGCGCCCGGTGGTCGAAGCGACACTTCCGCAGCGGCGCCCGCAAGAGCCACCGGCGCCGCCACCGGCGGACGGCGCGACCGGCATCCGCGTGCTCGACGTCGCGAAGGAGATCTGCGGCTGCGATCCGAACGCGGGTCGGCGACGGGACAAAGGCGGCCGCAAGATGTCGTACGACGAGATCGACCAGCTCAAGGAGCGCGTCCTCGACCGAACGGTGACCTGGGGTAAAGGCGAGCGCGGCGTCGTGGTAGAGGTCACCCTGTGCGGCGCAGACTTGGTCCCCCTGTCTGGGTTTTCCGGACTGGACGTCAATGTGGCGACCTACTACCGCCTCCAGGGCGACGGCGAGCGGTGGGGCATCCGCGCGGCCGCGAAGCACCTCGGCCAGAGCGACGACCAGGTCGCCGAGCTCCGGGCCGCACTGGTGCGTCGGAAGCCGTTTGAGTACCAGTCGTTCCCGTGCCTCGTCGTGAAGCAGCGGCCGAACCAGAAGGTGCCGGACAACGTGCCTGTCGAGCTCGCACTGCTCGTGGACGCCGAGTCCAAGGACGATCATGATGTGTAACTACTTAGATTTTTACTTACCCGGCGACGTGAACGAGGGCGGCGCGTGGAAGGACTCCTTGAAGGCCACGTAGCGCACCAGGTCCGCGGCGAGCGTGCGCTCGTCGCGCAGCTGCGTCTCGCTTTTGGCGTTGCCGTAGTCGACGCACGCCTGCTTCAGGACGCGCTCGGCCAGCCGGTTGAGGTAGTAGGTCGCCATGTCGTCGTCCATGGCGCAGAGCACGGGCAGTTTTCCGGCGTGCGTGGTCTTGGAGCCGCCGCCGCCCCGCACCTTGGCCAGGAAGGTCACGGTGAAGGCATCACCGTCCCGCTCCGTCTCGACCTCCAGCTCCAAGGGCAACGTGGGCTTGCCCGTCGCGTCGCAGGCCTTCAGGTCGTCCCGTCGTACGGCATGGGAGCACGTGCCCGGCTTGGCGGCGCTGAGCGCATCGGACGTGACGAGGGGGAACCGGCCCACGGTATAGGGCGTGTCCAGACCCGGGTCGCCGTAGTGCCCGATGATGGGCTCCTCGAGGGGCGTGACCGGCCGCAGCGGCGTCCGGGCGCGCGTCGAGGGCTCCAGCCCCGCGTCCTCGTTGTGCTTGTGGTACGCCCGTAATTCGTCCGCGTCGAAGCCGTCCTCGTTGTAGTCCGAGTCGTCGTCGAAGCCGTCGTCCCCATAGTGCTCGTCGGGGTGGAAGCCGTCCTCGCCCCGTGGTGCTTCATTGCCGCCTCTCCCTCTCCCAATGGTCGTGCCGGGCCGGCCGGTCTCCCGCACTTTTGGTTTCATCGTCCCCGGCCGCTTAGCGACGTCGTCCGCGAAGCCGAAGCCCGCCGGCATGTCGAAGTCGTCGTCGCTGTACTCGTCCTCGCTCTCCTCGTCCAAAACTTCGCCCTTGACCTTGGCCCGGATTTGTTTCAACCGCCGTGCTTTGCCCGAAGCCAACTCGGCCAACCTTTTGTCGGCGTCTTTGAGCCGCTGCTTGGCCTTTTGCACAGCTTGTTCCACCTTGGCGTCCCGCTCCGGCGTGCTCTTGGCCCGCCGCCGGCACCACTCGTTTCGCGCTCGCGAGATCTCGGACATGGACGGGTGCGCTTCTAACGGCGCCACCTTGGACTTCTGGTCTAGTAACGAGAAGTCCTTCATGTGCCTTTTTAGGAAGACCAATTGGTCCATGCGATCCCGGTCCCACTTCTTTTTGGCGTAGACGGGGTTCAGCTTGCGCAGTCGTTCCGCGTTGTACGCGTTCGATTGATTAATACGCTTCTGCTCCCGCTGCATGCCCATGAGCGCCCGAGACGCCCCGACCTTGTGCTCCACGGCCGCCGTCTCGAACACGGTGGGCGTCGAAATAATCGACGCAAAATCCCTTATCAAACGGACGTTCTCCCGTCGAATGTCCCGCTGGCGCGCCTCCTTGGCCGCTTTTCTTTTGCCGCCATACGTCTTGTGCCCAAATTGTAAATGCTTGACCGTGGACGAATAGGGGAGCGTGTGGTCGGCGCCCCGGATCAATTTCTTGACGCCGGGCTCCCTACTGGCCACCTTCTCCAGCTGCTCGCGGTGGATCTTGTAGGTGCGGTTCGAGGCGACGACCGTGGCACTTAGGCGCATGACGGGCCGCGGCAGCTTCGCGAGGCGCTCGTAGGTCTCGCGGACCGTGGCCATGGCGCTGCTGGGGTTGCCCTTGTGGCTGCTGGCAGTGCCCCTTGCTGGCAGTGCTGCTGGCGCGGCTCCCTCGACAGCGCTTTGGGCTGCCCTTGAGGGCTGCCCGCGGTGTGACCGGCAACAGCCCTTTTGCTGGCGATGGCTGGCGCTCCCTTGACGAGCACTTGTAGCTCAGCTGCTTCCCTCCCTGCTTTGAGCTCCTTTTGCGGCTCCGCGTTGTCCAGAGAGGCATCTAGTAGCTTGCAAATTACCTACTAGGGCGGGCCGATACGGACGCTTGATTGACGCCGGAGAGCTCTGAGTGTTACTTGCCGCGTTATGAACGCATCATTTGTATCCTTGGCGTCGCATCCTGCTAATCGCGGGATTTGCTAGAGATGGCCGCTGTGTGACCCATCGACGGGCCATCGTAGCTACCGATCGTGTTGATTCTACGTGTTGATGAGAACACACATGATTAAGCAGCACATACCAGAACAACGGGCCCCGCGGAAAAAGTCGTGTCAAGCCCCAGGCGGCGGCGGCGACAGCGGCGGAGCCACGGGCGGCGGCGACACAGCCCTCTGTAAAGACGGAGCCACGGGCGGCGGTGTCGCCGCCCTCTGGGCTTCCTCGGGATCGAGTTTGGCAAGGGCGGCGTCCTGCGAGTCGCGCAGGATCGGGTGCGCCAGCAAGAGCAGGAGGTGCGACTCGAGCCTCTGCCGCGAGGACGTCGTCTCCATGGCGTAGGAGCCCCTGTGCTTCACGAGTTTAAGAAGCGCGTTGTAGATGGCCTGCACGTCACGGACCGGCGGCGCGGCCTTCTCGTGGACGTAGATTGCGTTCAGAAAGAACTGCACGTCGCTCTTCAAGTCAAAGCCGCCGGTCGCGACGGGCACCGCCCGGCTGCGCCCGAAGACCACCACGCAGCGGTTGACGGAGCCGTCCGGCCGCGTCCCGCCGAAGGCCTCGCCGAGCACGCGAAACAGGCTCGCGAAGTCGAAGGGCGCGTCGGCGGCCGCGTCGTCCTCCTCCTCGAAGCCGTCGGCGGGACGGGGCCGCGGGTGCGCGACGCTGTTCAGCGTCGCGAGCATGATGTCGCGCTCCGTCGGTGCCAGCAGGAGTTCGGCATCCGCGTCCCGCAAGACGACGAGTCCCCACTGCGTCTTCGGTGCGAGCTCCGCCTTCCGCGCGATCCACGCCTTGAGGAGCGGCAGCACGACGTCGAGCCGCGTCGGGCCGTCGATACTTCGCGCGTCGAAGGCGTCGTGCATTTCGAGGCCCACGTCGAGCGCGACGCAGATGCGCTCGACCGCACCGGTATTGTCCTCCGCGTTGCGGCAGTAGGCGTCGAAGCCGTGGGTCGAGGATATTGTGGCTGTGCCTACTCGCAAGGCACTGACCTCGTCCGTGACTCGCAGCTCTCAAGCACGCGATGTCTCAGGTCACAGTCAGCCCCTCCGCAGCTTGAGAGCCAGCAGGCGTGCGACAGGAGAGAGCTGAGCCAATTTTAGCTGGCAACGAAACCCGAATTAGAAGCTTTAGCCTCTCCACCGAATTGTTTGAATTAGCAGCCACTGTTTTTTGAAACAGTACACCGCCTAGGCCTCAAACGACAAGCCCGAAGTCGTTTGTAGAGGCCTGCCCGTGCATTGAAGCCGTGCGCTTCCTCACTTGCGCTGTCGAAGCGCCGCAGCTTTAAATTAAGCAAAACCGTGTGAGGCCGCGGAAGCAGGATGGCCGACACGCCCTCGGCGACGAGCGCGAGCAAGGACTTCGACCTCAGCTCGGACGAGGAGGACGACATCCTGCGCACCCTGAAGCAGCAGGCCGCGCGCGGCCCGCGGAGCTCGGCGAGCTACGACCCCGGCGCGTCGTCGGACTTCGGCAAGACGACGGCCTCCAGCGAGGGCACGCCGAACTTCGAGAGCATGCGCGACGCGTTCCGCGCGGCCGGCTCGGAGGCGCTCGAGGCCAAGCCCCCGACGCCGCCCAATGTCGCGGCGTCGCCCATCTCGGCCCCGCCGACGGCCAACGAGTCCGCGGACGAGAGCATAAGAGTGGACTTCGGGCAGGCGGCGGCGCGGCAGTCGCTGGCCCACCAGTCGATCGCGTCTGTGGATGGCGTCATGATGAAGAGCAGGGACGAGAGCGGGCTGTTCGACGCCGTGGCCGAGGCCACCCACGAGGAGGAGAGCCCGGGGCCGCCGAGTTCGGTGTACAGCCCGCCCGGCGCGGAGGAGGCCAAGGCGCCATTGACGAGCGAGACGAGCGTCTACTCCCCGCCGGGCGCATCATGTGAACCCACATTAGCTTCGGCAGTACCAACGGCGAACACGGTGAACACGTCGGCCGACGAGTTCGCCATGTTAGCGGCGGCGCAGGCCGAGGCGTCCTCCTCGGAAGAGGAGGACGACGACGACCCCGAGGACCGCCAGGCGAGGAAGTACGTCGGGAAGGCATTGAAGCCCGCGAAGAAGGCGGCGCTGGAACGGCTCGTGGAGCAGTTGCAGCGGGACAACGACCGGCTGCAGGCGTCCCTCCAGCTCGCGTACCAGCGCGCCGAGGAGGCCAAAGGAACCTTCGAGAAGGAGAAGGAGGCCCTGTTGCGCCGGGCCAAGGAGGCGGCGACTGAGGCCAAGTTCGCGCTGGCCTCGGCCGCGTCGCCGGGTAAAAGGCGGCCCGGGGAATTGGCGGCGAGCGCCATGGACCCCCGGGCGTCTCGATTAGGGGCCGAGCTGCAGCTGGCCAAGGAGCGCGATGCACTAAGAGACGAAGTGGGCCGGCTCGAAGCGCTCCGCGTCAAAGACCAGGAGAAGATGAGAGAGTTAAGACGCCAGCCGCCGACGCCCCCGCCGCCGCC
>Ga0114994_10000513_pt1 | contig 26054 bp, 16 predicted proteins | sample ArcticOcean_MG_C_9_FD_87043 | JGI IMG/M metagenome (GOLD analysis project Ga0114994, IMG submission 87043) | Marine microbial communities from western Arctic Ocean - ArcticOcean_MG_CB2_152 | ecosystem: Environmental > Aquatic > Marine > Oceanic | place: Arctic Ocean: Canada Basin | collected...
CGAAGGCCACTCGCTGCTTCGCGTCCGCGATCGCCAGCGCGAATTCTTCTTCCTTCGACGGCCCGTCATTTTCTTTTTCTTCCTCGTCGATGAGCTTCTCCGCTTCTAACAAGGATATACCGTCCTGCTGCGCGCGAAAGGCCACGGCGTCCATGCCCGCGGCATCGGCCGACGCCATGATCGCCGCCAGATGAGCTTTGTCGTCCGCGGCCTTTTTCTCGTCGGCCAAGACTTGCGCTTCCGCTTGCGCTCGCCTCAATCTACAAGCTTCTAAATCGCCATCCCTTTTCCGCTCGCCGCTTCTCTCGTTGAGTTCGTCGGCGCGCGCCAATTCCCGGGCGCGCTTCTTCGCGGCGTCGCGCACCTCGCTCCGTTCCTTCGCCTTCCGCGCTCGTTGGAGTTGGAACCGCCAGGCCTTTTCCTCCGTGTCGAGCGCCATCTCTTGGGCAGTTTTCGATTTCCTCGACAGGTTCTTGCGGGGGACCCACTTGGCTACCGGTGTTTTCATGCGTTGTCTCTCGTCTTCAGGTTCCACGTCGTACATCCTTTCTCCGGTGTCGAAGTCCTTCCTCACTCGTATAATTTTGGCATGCTCCGGTTTCACGCACCCCGGGAATCTGAAAACGACGGCTTCTTCGAGATGGAAGGGTCCTAGAACGCGTTCCGTCGATTGGTGCGGGATCTTCGGCCGTGGCCACTGACTAAAGCCACTATGGGCGAGGTAGTAGAACATTTCCCCGCAGACCGGGTCCATAAATTCTTGCCAGACCCTTCTATCTTCATCGGTGACCTCCCTCAGTAGTTTCCCTCGTCTTCGTAACAAAGCCCAGCCCGTTCTTTCACGCTCTTGGTCCTCCACGTCACGAGGCATGGAAAATGTATACGCGGTCGACCGCCACTCCGACGACGGAGGCGCGGGGATGAACCAGTACTGGCGGAACATCAACTGCAACTTACGAACGGCCACCTCCCGCTCCTCCTGGACCGTGTCCCGCCAGAAGCGGCACTGCGTGTGCGTGTGTTCGAACTCCTCCCAGTCGCCGAGGTACCTTAAGACCCGCGAGTCCTCCTTCACTAAACGGCCCCAGGCCTCTCCCGACAACGGAGGCCAGACCATGTGTTCCGTAGCGAGTTCGTTGAAGTGGGGCCGGAACCACTCGTTAAATACTTTGCGGGGGTCCTCGGGTTCTGCTTCCTGGATGTGGGGCACCAACGCTTCCTCCTGCACCACAAGCTGGTCTTCGGGAAGGGCGAGTGTTACAACGTCGCCGCCCGTGTCCAGGGATCTATCACTCATTATTAATTCAAGGTCCGTGACGTCCTCGCCGCGCCCGAGTCTCCTCAACCGCTCCTTCTCCAAGTCGTCGAGCCGCTTCGCTTCGGCCTCCGCGGCCTGCCTTCGTTTCTTCCGCCCGCGAAACATCTCCCACAGCACTTTCCGGTCCTCCACGGGGGGCTCCCAGCAGGTCTGCGCCGTGACGGAGTTCCAGTAGAAGTATTTGTGCTCTTGGACTATTAACTCGTCTCTTGGTACTTTGAACCTTCGTTCGCCGTCGTTGAACATGACCGTTAATCTATGGGTCTTGTCTTTATGGACCCACCGATCGACGACCTTCGCCGAGACTTTACAGCCGACGAGGTCGATGCGATCCACCAACACCGTCTTGCCGACCGTCACCTCTTTAGGCTGCTGGGGATCTACTAAAATCTGCCACCCGTCCACGGGCTCCGTGAACTCCGCCCGGCGCGCCAGACACCAGCCCTCCACTTGAGCGCCAAAATAACCCTTTTTCTTCTCTTTGGTGTCCCGTTCCGGTAAGCGCGCGAGCACCGCCGGCACGTTCATGCTCAGTTGAACTCTCCTTTTAACCTCGGCGGCCTCGTACCGTGCGAGCTTGTTCAGGGGCACGATACCATCTATTCTAGCCATTTCTTCCAGTTCTCGCTCCAACACGCAGTCGCAGCAGTCCGCGCACATGCAGGCCACTTTGGACGTTCGTAAGTATTTAATGCCGCGGTGGCCATCGTGGCACCGCTTCGCGCAATGTACACACAACATGAGTCGGATCTTCCGGCCCTCGGCTTGTAGACGAGAATTGCACTCCTCGCACGTGAACCACGGTTGAGAAGTAGCTTTAAAATCAAAGGTGATATTTGTACAATTATTAATGGCTTCGGACTTCTCCACCGCGTCCACCGGTCGAATCCATCTTTTATCATTTGTTGAGGGTTTGACGTAAAAGTCCCGCCCTTCCAGCTCCCAGGTCTGCCACTCCTCCGCCGCTCCTAGTAAGCCCGTCTTCATCGCTCTCGCTTGTAATGCGTCCCAGGAGAGTTGGGCCGGTAGTAAGGACGTGACGCCGATACCTCCTGAATCGTTAACAAAATCTGACACGTACAGCAAACACTCGTCCGCGTGTCGGGAATCGACTAACGTCTGCCAGTCGCCCACTTCCCGCATGACATCCGTTCTTTTACGAATATAAGCAATAGCCTCCAAGACTTGCTCCTCGAAGACGAACGGTTGAGGCGGCCGGAAGGAATACCTCAATGTTAATTCTTGGTTTCTAATAGCATCTTCGGTAGAATAAGCAACACCGGCGTCCTCCTCGTCGTCCAACCTTAACGCCTCGGCGGACAGGTCCCGCCAGCGGTAGAACCGGTTCTGCGAGTCGGTATCTTCGAACTCGTCCACGCCTTGTAAACTTCGCTTCACGAGGGACATGTCCTTGAGGAGGCTCCAGTGCTCATGACTGAGTTCCGTGCCGCGCTTACACGCGTCCTCCAGGGCCTCCTTCTGCCGCTTGGCGCTTTTGGCGGCGTCGATGGCCCGTACCGCCATGGCGTAGTCGTCCAGGATGTCGTCCCGTTTGTCGTCAATAATGTCTTCTCTAAACCGATGTCCTGTTGGTGAGTCGGGCCGCCCTCTAGGGTCTAAGACCAAATGCCTTGCATCGCTCCCATGATCGTCCACGGCGTGCAAATTCTGCACGTGCTCGTCCACCAAAATGCGAATCACGTCAAAATGACTATCCGCTCTATTAGCAAAACATGCTTCGTGCACAGCCGTCCGGCCCAGTTGATTTTTGCACTGCAAACCGCTGTACTTGAAGGCGTACTTCAACAACTCCACCAAATGAGCAGGGAGCATGACGCAGGGCACCCAGGTCTCCACGGCGACGCCCGTGACTTTCTCTGTTTTGAGGTACCCCCCGTCGGGGTCCGGATCTAAAGTTCTCAAAACGCCCTCCACCGCACTTAAAACAGGCCGCGTCACGAATTTTCTCGAGTCACCGCTCAAGTGCTGATCGTAGCACTGTAAGGCCGTCTCGAAGACCCACTCCTTTCTAAAGTGTCTCCGTTCGTTGTCAAATAATTTTTGTTTTTGCATTCGGGCGAAGCAGTCGCTGAATAAGAGGGGCACTTCTTGGGGCATGCCCGGGTGGAGCCTTCCGCTTAGGACTTCCCGGATCTGGTGCTCCTCGACGTTCGCGAGCCTGCGCGGTGACGCGTCAGCGGGACGTACTGGCACGCCGTCGAGAAGGACACCGGTACAAACGCGTGCACGGCGCTCGCCCGATTCGCCTTGGCCGCCAGATGCAAGGGCGTGTTCCCGTCGTGATCTTGGGCATGCACGTCGGCGTCGCCCGCGTCGACGAGGACGAGGCACACGTCCGTGTGGCCCCGTTGCGCTGCTAAATGCAAGGGTCGTCGTCCCAACCTATCTTCCGCTTCGACTTCCGCCTTTCGTTCTATCAGTAAGTAGACCACATTGAGACAGCCGTGCTCTGCTGCCAGCTGGAGAGGCGTGCGAGACACACCACTATGCCTTTGTTCCATGCTCGCGTTCTCATCGCAGCCGGCGCAGATGTACAGCTCGGCCTCCCACCGCCGGTCGTTCCGACACAAGAACTGGAAATCTATGTGTTGCTGTGCACTTACATCACTTGCTAACGCGCTTTCGTTCCTTCGTAATCTCCGTTCCACGAACGGTAATGAGTCTAAAGAATGCTCCAGCCAATCTAAAGCTTCTAGGATGATGGCGCCGTCGTAGCCCTCGGAAAGCCGTAAATCGACCCACTCCTCGACGTGTTCGGGCACCGTCGCTAATTTCAGTTCTTGATCAAAGTCCTTCCGGACGCGATCGACGACGCCGTCGTCGTACTGGAGGCGGGAGACGATTTCCGGATACACCGGCTCCGGTTTCACTTTTTCCTGCGGCGCGAACGGTTCCCCGAAGGCGTAGGCCCAGCTCCGCAACAACAGGATCTTCTCCATGAAGCCCGGGTTCTTCGACGGGTGGAAGCCTGCGCGCGTTGTGGTTCGTGCGTGTCGCGTCGATAGCGACGTCCAAACGCCGTCAAAACGAAGACGCCGGCGCCGCGCCCTTCGTCGTCAGCGTCTTCAGCAAATCCTCGAGCGCCGCTCCCCTTTTCAAGTTCTTGCGGCACCAGCCGGCCCACTCCTCCGGGACGACGCCCGGCGTGAACCTAATTCCCGGCATGGTGGCCCGCAACTTGGTCAGGGCGGCCTTGGCCGCGGCCTGCTTGGCCTCGCGCGTGGTCTTGCCGATGCCCTGGAAGCTCCGGTCCCCATAACTCTCCTGGGGCTGGCCCTTGACGATCTCGTACCAGTGGCCGCTCAGCGTCACCTCCATGACCTCGTAGCGGTCGTACATGGCCGTGGCTTCCCGCGTCTCCACGAATCTATATTTGGACTTGAGGCCTCTTTTCAAGACTTCTATATTTAAGACCGAGACGGGCGTGGCGGAAATGTCCTCGGTCAACTTGGCAAAGCCGTGCAGGTTCCCGACGTCGCCCCGTTTCACCTTCGCTAGCAAAGCGCAGAATTCCTTGAACTCCAGCTCCCCAGAACCGTCCTCGTCGATCTCCCGCATCATCTCCTTGGCCTTTTCGACGCTGTGGTCCATCTCCAGCGCGCGCATCATCTCAAACAATTCCTGCTCATCGATAAACCCGGACTTGTCGGCGTCGAATTCTTTAAACAAATCCACGATCTCCTCGAACTCCATGGGCGTGAAGTCGTTCACGTACTGGCCGGGGCACCTGCAGCCGTCGATCTCCAGGCTCAGCTCCTTGCGCTCGGCGCCCATGGCGGCGCGCGGGTGTAGCCGGCGTGGCTACGCGGTTAGCTTGCGGCCGCGCTAGCAGGTGGGGCGGCGCCTCCGGAGGAGCTGCCCGCACCTCCTTGTGTAGGGCTGCCCGTAGGACTTTGGCGTTGGCCGTCGCGCTGCGGAGGCGTTCCGGTCGTCCGCAGCCACGCGTGATCGAACGCCTGGCGGGCGGCAGGCTGCCCGGCAGCGTACCGGCCGACCAGTGCTGCCAAGCGCTGATTTGATTCCAGCGTGCGGGGTGCTAAAACCCGTTTTAGCGTGAGTTTGCCGGCTCGGTCGGCGGCTGAGTCGGCACTAACTAACAACTACTAACTAACTAACTAAGAAATAGATCATAATATCAATGGGGTTTAGTTACTAGAGCCCACGCGCTCCAGCTTTAAAAAGAGGACACTGGCACAGTAATCTTTACACGTAGACAACCACAACTCAAAACGCCGGCAACCAAACCTCTAGCCCTGACCGAGGCAAGGTCCCGAACGCCGCCCGCACCGCGTCCAGGCGGTCGTCCGAATCGACATCAGCAGAAGACGACGACTGGAGCGCCAGGTGGAGCGCGTGGTCGCCGCGGCCCCGAAAGGGCGGCGGCAGCCGGAGCCGCGCGGACCACCAGAGCGCGCTGTAGAACAGGTCTGGGGTGTCCGCGACCACGCGCGCCGCCGCGAGCGACGCCTCTCCGGACCGTCGAATGAGGGCGTCCAGTTCCTCGCGTATCGCCCGCGGCGAGAGGTACTGCACGACCTGGGGTCCAATGAGGCTGTCGAGGACAACGAGCGTTGGGGTAGCATCCTCTGATGCGACCCCGCACGCCGCGCACGCGCTCTTCCCGAGCCTCTCGTGTAGAACTGCAGCGAGCACGGCCGACTCGCACGCCGCCGCGCCGCAGGCACGACACGCGACCTCGCCAGGCTTGATGACGACGCGCTGCTCCGAGGAATCCGGAAGCCTCGGAGACAGCGGCGCCGCGCCCCGCCCGAAGAAGGCGTCGCCGGGCGCATAGCACGCTTCGTCGTCCTTCGCACACACAACACCGAGGTCCGCGACGAGCACACCCCTCTCCGAACAGAACTGGGCCCCGGCGTCCCACAACCAGGGGCACTCGTTGCCCGCATCTTCGACGGACCACGTCGAGGACCGCGCGAAGAGCCGCGGCGGCGCGAGCTCGTCGTCTTCAGTCACGTATCCGCCCGCGTCGTCGCCCGCCACGGCGAGGGACCACAGCGCAAACGTCTGCGGCCCGATCGCGATGGAGAAGGCCTGCATCTCCCGGAACAGCGCTTGCGCCACGTTGCGAGCAAATTCGCGCACGGCCTGATCCGTGGTCGTGGCCCGCACCTGGCCCGCCGCCAGCAACAGCGCCCGGCACGCGGCCTCGCTCGGCGTCAGGCGCTTCGCGAGGAGGTGCCGCAATAGCCCAAGCGCCCGCAAGAGCGCCCACGCCGTCTGCGCGTCCGTGCGCCGCCGCCGCACGAAGCGCGGCAGCGTCAGGAACTGGAGCTCGGCCACGGCCAGCGCGCCGCCCAGGGCCGGATCACCGCATCCTAGGCACTCCTGCGACCGGCCCAGCGTCGCGAGTGCGTCGCGGCGGTAGCGCTCGGCGGGCGTCGCCGCGTCCGTGGCCGAGGCCGCTTGGATTCGCTGCCGCAGGTCGTCGAGCGGTGAGGCGACGGCGGCCTCGGCTTCACTTCGGGCGGCCGCGTCGCCCACCCACGAGGCCCAGCTCTGCGCCGCCGCGTCGTCACTAGACGCGCCGGGCAGCGCTACGGCCGCGGCGCACTCCGTTGGAGTCTCGTCGCGGTCGCGGAGCTGCGCGGCCAGCCCACCGGCCCCGACGTCGACGGCGCTGTCGTCGGCGTCGGGCTCCACCGCCCGTACAACGAATTCCGCAAACGCCTGCGTTTCGGCCAGCTCGCCGCGGAACGGGTCGTTTTTAGCGAAGCGTTTCGTGTCCAGGTCGCGCCTTCCACGACAGGCCCGGTGGCCCTCGAGGAGCGAACTGACCAACTGGGCGAAGACGTCGCGGACCGCCACGCCCTCGCCGTCCATGTCACCGATAATTCTAAGTGCGCCGCAGCACCGCCGCCGGTGCGGCGATGAGATGCGCGGCGCCGACGCGTGGAACTTGTACCCGACGTCGATTCCGCGCGCGTCGAGGTCGATGACCACTACGGACTCGTCCACGGCCTCGTCGAAGCACCGATCCCGGGCGTCGCCTGATCCGGGCGGCAGGCGGCAGGCGGCGAGTAGGGGCACGACGCCACTCACTAAGTCGTGGCCGATGTCGCGCGGCACGCGGTCGACGCAAGGCAAAACCCAGTGCAAAGGATAAAGCACGGCCTTCAGGCAGTCCAGGAACCAGCTCGGCGTTGTGGTTGCGCAGACGAGTAACGGCCGCTCGAGCAGAGCCAGCTCGACGACGCGCACCAAGGTTTCGGGCTCGAGCGCCGCCAGGAAGGCGCGCCAGGCGTTGGCGTCGTTCATGGACCGCAGGCCCGCCCACACGACGCGGTTCGAGCGCACCTCGATCTCCCGGAGCGGCGTGGGCGTGCGCTCCGGCGTGGCGTCCACGAAACATATACACACGTCGACGCGCTCCTGCGGCGTCGGCAGCGGCACGCGCGCGAGCGTCGCGAGCAGCACGCGGAAGGCCCGCGGCTGCCTGGATAACGCGAGGCGGTAGAGCTCCAGCACCGCGGTCCGCATCGCGGCCCGCGCGTCCGCGCGGCGGAACAGGAGGCAAAAAGCCACGGGCTCGCAGATGAGCTCGGCGCCATGCTCGTGGCGGGGCGAGTCGAAGCGCACGCAGGCCACGGACGTCGACGCGCCCGTGGCGTCCGTGAGGCTGAAGGAGAACTCCTCGAAGCTCAACGCGTCGCGGGGCTTCCGCGTCAAGGCCGCGTCGTCGTCGAAGACGAGGTCCGAGAAGCGCTGTGGCGTCTGGCCCTAGCTCGCCAGCACCTTGGGCGTGGCGCGCATTGGCGCGGCCCGCGCGCCCCAAAGCTGCGTTTGGCCTCGCCGCGACAAAACGAAGGCTGCCGTCCGCGGGAACTGTGTCGTCGGCACCGCCGCGAGCGACACCCACGGCCTCGCTAGAGGATCGGTCGCGAACCGGAGGGCAACGAGCGGCGCCGCACGGTTGGAGGGTGCTGCGACGCGCCGCCACAGTAATAATGGCGCCCGCGCCGACACGGTGAGCAGTCCCGCTGACAACGACGGATTCGTGCCGTCCAGTTGCGCGCAGACGGTCTAGCCGCGCTCCACACCGGGCCTGGACGCCGACAAGCGCGCATCCACCACGTACGCCGGAGCGTCCGCACGTGATGCTTTGCGCACGGCGATGCCGACGCGTCTCAAACCAAGACCGCAATTCGTCGCGCCAGCGCAGCGCTCCCAGGGCGGTTCCACAAGCGCGTCGGCCGCGATGACGGCGACGTCGACGATGACTTGCGTTTGGTGCGCGTCGTCGTCACTCGTTGTGTCCGTGCTCGCATCGATGCCGCAGATGGCGAATGCTTCCATTTGTGACGCCGAACACTGAATACTGTTACTGGTCCCCTGGTGTACTGCTTTTTACACTGTGCTGCGTTTTACACCCGCGACGCAGTTTTCTGTTGCGCTGCGCTTTGGAGCGAGTACGCACGTTCGGTGACGCTCCCGCAGTCGAATGCGGGCTGTGTTCGCGTAAAAACAAGGAGAGTTTTTTGCAGAGTCGCAAAAACAATGTTCTGGAGAGCTCGAAAGGTTGGCATTGTATTGATGCACGTGCTCGCTCGAGCGTTGCCGCCTATGCGTTGGCGCTTCGCGTAACACGCGGGTTTTGCCATCATTTTCATCAGATCTCACAGCAAATTACTGCTCCTGCTCCTCACACGCAGTTTACGCAAGGCATACGCATCTCCGCAGTAGCAGCAGCGTCTAGCTCTAGTGTCGCGCGCCGACGAAGAGCTGTGCGGCGTCACAAGCGCCCGCATTGGATCAGAACTGCAGCTGCAGAGCTACAGCATTCGCAGCGCCGAGCGCGGAGCCCTGCCCCCGGAAGCTACCAGTTCGACGCCCGCGCAGCGCGTAGCCAGCAGCGGTCGAGATAAGGCCAGCGATGCGCGCATTTGTCGCCGCCGCCGCATGCGTCCACGCCGCCGCGCTGGTCGCGCCGCCACGCCGTATTACGTGCCGACGGCTCGCCGCCGGCGAACGCATGGGCGGCGAGGCCAGGAGGGTCCCCAAGGGTTTGGTGCCCGAGGGGTACCCGGAGAGCGCCGTCCCGGCCGAGGGCACTGAGTTCCCGACGGACGCGCCCGCGCGGACGGGCGCCAAGAACTACCTCGACCGCCTCGCGGCGTACGCGGACGAGGACGGGTATACATTAGCGGCGCCGAAGCGTTATAGCATCTCGGACTGGTGGCTCAATTTACAATCTTTACCTTCTTCAGGTGTTCTACAACGAGTCCAAGGGCACCTCGTGGCGAACACGCTCTTCGCGACTTTAGTTGCGGGACTCGCGGCCGTCATCCGGTCCGGGTCGCTGGACCTGGACCTGCCCTTCGACACAAGTGTATTAGAGGCCAAAGACCTGAACCTGGGGGCGCCCTTTGAATTGTCAGGAGGCATCCTCGGTATTCTCCTGGCCTTCCGCACGTCGCAGTCCTACGACCGGTTCTGGGAGGGGCGGCAGGTCTGGGCCAAGGTCGTGAATCGCGTACGAGCGACGGCGCGGACGTGCCGGGCCTACGTCACTACCGCTCAGCCGGAGGACGAAGCAGCGCAGATGGCGACGTTGCTGCGCTGGCTGGAGGCCTTCCCCGTGGCGCTGAAGCAGCATTTGCGAGGCGAGCGCCGCTTGGACGATTTTAGGTGTCTCCAGGACCACGAGCGGCGGGAGCTCGAGTCCGCCGACAATTTACCGCTGGCCTGTACGTACGCGCTATCGGCCCGTGTGGATATGGTCCGACGCGCGGACGAAAGTTCCCAACAGGCCTCCGCCCTCCTGTGGTGGCAGCTCGAGAGCCTGCTGGTGGAGCTGCAGGACGCGATCGGGGATAGTGAGGCCATCGCCGGCACGCCCGTGCCGTTATCGTATTCGAGGCACACGTCGCGCTTACTGAGCATCTGGACCCTCGGGTCGCCCATCGTCTTAGTGGACCACCTTCCTTTGCTACTCGTGCCGCCGGCCACGGCCCTCGTCTCGTGGATGCTCTTGGCGACGGAAGAGATCGGCCACATCATCGAGGAGCCCTTTGGGATCCACGACGACCGGCCCAAAATATTGCCGTTGCAGCGGTACTGCGACATCATCTCGAGGGACCTCGCGGAGGAGAACCGGCTCATCGAGAACGCGGTCTCCATGAAGCGGGGGTCGCCAGTTCTGGAGAAGGAGGAGGTCGCCTACTCGAAGAGCGGGGGGGTCGTCTAACTGTCAGTTCGTAACGTGCACCGTGGCGGCGCCGAAGCAGCGGGCGCGTCTGCGCCAGCCTCTTGGCGTCCGTTGAAGGGGGAAATCCCAAGTTCCAGAGATGGGCTGGCTCCCGCGTGACCAGACAAGAGGCAAGCTGCTCACGGCAACTGCACGTGTGTAGAAGTGCTCGGGCTGCCGCGCGCTGCCAAGCAATAACGAATAACAACATTGGCTGCCAGGGCTGGGCTGCTGCCTACCACTCACGTGAGCCGTAGCCGCCTTGCTAGACGCCGTCGACGCGTCGCCTACAGTCGCATCAACAGCCAGGGAGTGGGGCTGCCCGCGACCAACGCGCCGCACCATGGACGTCGACAGCCCGCGGCGCGGCGACGCCGACCTGGAGATCATCGACAACACGCAAGTCATACGATCGAGCGACACGGCGCTCGGCATCAAGCTTTTGGAGGAGGCCTGCTGCCAGGCGAGCGAGGAGATGGACGGCAGCGGCCGCGGGCTCCAGGCGGAGCAAACGCCTTTATTAAACCGACCGACGGCCTACCCCCGGGCCCGGCAAGTAACCCCCTGGCTCGCGCTCCTCAGTTGCCTCTTTTTCGCGGGGCCCATCTACGGCTGGACGCCCATGCAGGCCATGCTCGTGAGGAGGGGCGCCTTTTCTTACGAGTGCGAAGTGGGGGAGACGAGCTGCGCGGCGCAGCTCGAGACGCTCAGTGCCGTGTATTCGTTAGCGACCTTCGCGAACGAGGGCTCGGCGTTCCTTGTTGGTGTATTGGTGGACCTGCAGGGCTCGGAGGTGACGGTGTTACTGAGCGGCACTGCGTACGTTGTTGCGTACGTGATGATCGCTTGTTTTGAGTTCTTTGGAGACTGGAGTCTGTTCGTGGCGTTCGTGCTTTTAGGTATTGGAGGCATGGGCTTCTTCCTCGCCGCCTTCCGGGCCGCGGGCTTGACCGAATCAAGAGTAATCTTTCTGACGGCGGCAAGTTGTCTGTACGACTCGTCGAGCGGCGTGTTCCTGGTGGTGCAAGGGTTACTGAACATGTACGACGACGGCTACGGCCATTTTCGGGCGGCGTTTTTGCTGTTGGCGGTGCTCTCATTATTCCTGACGCTGGCGTTAGCTTACGCATGGCGCCTAAGTGGAGCGGACCTCGTGGATCGAGAAGTCGACAATAGGAAGCACGACGACGCCCCACGTTTGTATAATAGGCCCTTCGGCGCGGGCCAATTACATACACTAGAATTTGGTCTACTCAGCGCGTGGACGATTCTGGGAATGTTTAAAGCCATAGGGTACCTGGGAACGATCTACGACTGGTTAGATGCGATCGGCGATGGCACGAACGGCGTGCCCGATTTGATTGCCGGGCTTGTCGTGGCGGGTTGCCTGTGGATCCCGATTTTGGCGCACTTGTTTAGACTCGGTCTGTGCCGCGCGGCGCACGTCATCAACCTCATAGGCCTCGCTTTTTCAATTTGCGTGGCCATACCCAGTGTCACCTCCCAGATTATTGGAGCCATCGTCTACGCCGCCTTCCGAAGTGCGTTCTTCGCGAGCGTGCCCAACTTCTGCGCTCAGCTGTTTGGGCAAAAATCTATTGGAAGGACCGCCGGTCTATTGTACACCATGGGCGGCTTCGCTGCATTACTGTGCACGCCCATCGTCTGGGCGGGCGAGAGCGGCTACTGGGACTGGGTGAACGTTGGGAACTGCCTATTGGTCGTGCCGATGACTGGCTGCATTTTGTCTCTACATATGTTCTCGGCGGAGCCGTGCTTGAGGCTGAGGCCACCACCTAGTGTGTAAGTTCGTCACGTTTAGCTTTTTTCTTCCTGGTGGCTGCTGGCAGTCTGGAAGTACTAGAAGTACGTGAGTCCGCCTCGAGTCCGCGGGCGTTTCAGCTCGAAGCTGGCCCTTGTGCCCAGATTGCTCCCGCACGTCGACAGGGCGCATGTAGCGGGTGTTTAGCGTGGCGGTGCGCGCGCTCACGCTGCCGCCAAGCCGGGCTGCTGCCCGCGTGCCCGCCGCCGCGTGTTCAACGTTGACCCTGCGTTCGACCCCGTAACGCTCCCTAGCTTTGATATTACTCCCAGTGCGAGCCATTCACTTGTCCGAGAGCGTCCGCCGGAGACCCCGCACGCGCCGTCCACGCATGCAAGGCGCGGCTCGCAGTGCCCTCCTAATCACGCCAGTAAAGCGCCATCGACGCGCAAATTGCAAAGCAGAGTACAACGCAAGCACCACCGCTTGCAAAACTTACCCAGGCCAGCGAATCGCTAGCAACAAAGGAGCAGTAAGTACCCACCACAAGACATACATCATGCGCGTCGTCTGCATCCACGGCACGGAGTCCGGCGGCAGCGAGCGCCACGCCAAGCGGTTGTCCAAGGCCTGGGGCACGAAGGTCGACTTCGACCAGAGCAAGAACTTCATGAGCGGCAACGACGCCGCGTCGATCGGCCTCGCCGCGTTAGCCGAGCAGTACGACGCCTTCGTTATTGTCTCCAGTTCCTACGGCGACGGCGACCCGCCCTCGAACTTCGAGAACTTTTTGCGGGCGCTCTACACGGCGGACGAAGATGTCCTGAAGGGCAAGCAGCACTGCGTGCTCGGCTACGGCAGCACGGACTACGAGACCTTCCAGAACTGCCCGCGCCTCACGGACAAGCTGATGGGCGCCTTAGGGTCGAAGCGCATGCTGGCGCGCGTCGAGGTGGACGAGAACGAGACGCTGGCGGGCGACGAGGCCGTGGCCAAGTGGGCCAAGGACGTCGTAGTTGCGTTCGGCAAGAAGTGCACTAGTGACGTGGCCGCCTGGACCGTGCCCGAGGACCAGATCCTGGACAAGAAGTCGGATTTGGTCGGGTCGAGTGGTGGTGGCTTGGCCGGGCCGTTGGTCGCTTTAGGTGTGGCCGGCGCGGCGGCGGCCTACTACTACATGTACCTCATGTAGGAGGCGGACTAAGCAGGGCTTTTGCATCACCACCCGGGGGCCACTCGTAGAGAAAGACTAGGACGAAGTGTTGTGGTTAGGCCCGCGGGAGGGGGGGGTGGGCCGGGTTCCTCATTTCCCCCCACGGTCGGCGACCTGCGCCTTGACCCCGGGCTTGGCGTCGCTGACCAGCGCCTGGAGTGACTCCAGGACCTGCTTGTTCTTGGCGTTCGAGTCGCAGATGGCTATGACGGCGGCGAGGAAGGCCCGGTCGTTGCCGCTGATGACGCCCGTCGGCTCGTACCACGGCACACTCTCCTTGGACGCCGCACAGAGACAGAATCCCTTGAATTGCTCGCCGATACAGCCGTTGGGGCCTGCGCGCGTTCAGTTTGGGGTCGACCGGGGGAATGTTTATTTCCGCGCCGCGTGTTACAGCAACCATCGGGACAGCAACCGTCCGGACAGCATCCGTCCGGGAAGCAGCAGGGCGCGTTGTTGCAGCACCCCCCGAGCGGGTAGATGAAGCCCGCGTTGGGGTCGATGTCATGTCCGTCGAGGCCCAAAACCTTATTGACCTTGGCCTCGTACTGCTTCGTGGTGAGATCGCCGTTCCTGTGGAGCTTGGACAGCGTCTCGATCTCCTGGCGCGCGGCTTTGGACTTCTTGGTCTCGCGCTTGGACTGCGACTCGGTGGCGCCGTTGCAGTGCTTCTGCTTCTCGGCCGCGGCCGTCTTGGACGCCGCCAGGGCCTCCGTGGCCGCATCGAGGACGCCCGCGCGCACGACCCCGGCGTGCTCGTCGTGGTCCTTCTTGCACCCCTCGACGAGCTTGGTGATCACTTCACGTACGCCGGTCTGCGGCTTGGCCACGACCTTGCCGCAGCCGCCCCCGGAGCAGCAGCCCCCCGAGCCGCCCGACGCCCCGTTGTGTGTTATCGAGCGGTGAGTGGCGTCGCGTCGATATCGTGCGAACCTCTACGCCATCGCCGCGACGTCGGTGAGTGAAGTCGCGTCGATGGCGTACGGACCGAGGTCCACGCCATCGTCGCGACGCTCGCGAGTCGAAGGCCCCGCCACGGACGCCGGCCGCCGACAAGCACATGCAGCAGCCCTCGAACTGCTCGCCGAGGCAGCCGTTTGGGCACGGCGAGTCCGGGCAGCAGCCGTCCGGGCCTGCGGGCGTTCGTTTCGAACGGGACTTCAATCGGGGATACTTCCGCGCCGCAAACACACAGCAGCCGTCTGGAAAAAGGCATGGAGCAGACTGGCAGCAGCACACGATGCCCATCGGCGCCGGCATCACCGGCGGCGGGGCGACGGGCGTCACGGACGACGTGACCGTGGCGCCGCGGCCCTTGGGCTCCGTCGTCACGACGTCGTCGCCCTCGAGGTCGTCCTTCACTTCCTTGAAGAAGCCCATTCTGTGCAGGCCTGCGCGTAGCTGTCCTGTAACTGAGTTGACCAATTCGTCGGGTTGCACGTGCGCGCGACCAAGGAAAGGCGCCGAATCAGGACGTGGTCTGCGCGCAAGCAACGCCTAGCTATTGAGTCGTTACACCGTGCAGGACGCGAGCGCGGGCGAGTTGCTGTTCCAGGAATCCTAAATAACAAACCCGTTTTTACACTTTCCCCGCAGGCTCGGGCCGTCTCCGGACTCAACCCTAAGAGGGCCCAGTGCGAAGCAGGCATCGACAATGATGCTTCTTTAACAATTGGCGCTCAAAACTGGTTTTAGGCTCAGCCAAACAGGCTTTGAAGCGCGACGCTCTAGCAGTGGCTGCACGCTGTTTGTCGGCATCGCATAACAACGACCCGCATAAATCGTTAGCACCGTTCGCCTCCATCCGTGCGGCGAGCGCTTCACCGTAAAAGCAAGCCCACCTCCCATGGCTCAAAACGCCGCCGCGGCGCCGCCCGCGCCAAGAGCTCCTCCAGCGCCGCCGCCTGCAAGACCAGCAGCGCCGCCGAAGCCACCAAAACCAGCGCCGCCCGCGGCACCGCCGGCCGCGCAGCCGCGCGCCGCGCCGCCGGCCTGCGCTTGTGTAGCCGTCGTCGGCAAGCGGAACCGGCCATTGGGCTTCCGCGTCTACGATGTCAATGGCGACGCCTACCTGCGGAATTTAGTTCTGTGCTCTTTAGATGTTTTGGCCGAGTGCGCCCAGGCCCAAGAGCAAAGCAGGGACGAGTTCCTGGGTGTGGCGACCACAGTCGACGGGCGCAAGCTCTACGCGAGTCGCACGGCGACGGGCATCACGCTCTGCGCCGTCTTAGACGCGGCCGCGGGCGTGCCCGACGCGAACGTCAGAGCGTGCCTGGCGGACGTCCGGAAGGCGTACGCCAAGAACCTCGCGAACCCGTTTCTGCCGCTCGACGGCGGGGAGATCACGGCACCGACCTTCTATCGGCGCGTCGACGAGTCCGTAAAAGTACGGCTCGAGAGCGCCGCGGTGCGGGCGCTGCCGCGGCCCGCTCCTCCTCCGCGGCCGCGGACGCCGCCGACGCCGGCGAGGTAGTAGCGGCTTAATTGTTTAGTATACAAGACCATGTTACTAGAGAACCCGAACGTCGCTCCGGCCAGAGGTGCGATTCGCGGATAGTCTAAAAAGAAACAAAGATAGGTAGTTGAGAGTTAGGGCGGGGGGGATTTTGAGTACTAGAAGTATGTTCGTGAAGGATCGCAATGACAATAATTTGAGCTCTCGTAGCAGCAAGATAAATTCAAAAAATCTTGGCAGAGCGTGTCGCAAAAATAAGTACACTCCGCACGCCAAACCTGGAGAAAAAGAGAGCCACTAGCGCGAGGAAGCAATCAACCGAAGGCCCCACAGGGCTCCTACGACGCCCCGGAACAATAGGATAGTACAACAACATTACCCTCGCCCGCGCCCGCGCCCGCGCCCGCCGGCCGGCGCGGCGCGCGGGCGCTTCTTGCCCCCGCGGCCGGGCCCGCGGTGCTCCCAGGCGCCGAGGTCCTCCGCCCCGACCGGCGCAGCCTCGTTCGCCGCGCGGGCAAACGAGGCCCCCACGACGCGCGCGAGCGTCGGCGTCTCCAGCGGCCACTTCGCGCGCCCCGCGGCGTTCTGCAGCAATAAAACGGCCGTGTCCCAGGACGACGGCCGGTGGCGGTCCCTGACCCGGTGCTGCGCGCCGTCCACGAAGACGTGGTCGCTCGCCAGAATGGTCACATGTGCCCTAATAAAGGGCGAGGCGCGGCAACTTTCCGCCGTCGATTGAGAACCGCCCCAGTCCGGCACCACGACCAAAAACGACAGGGCCCCCTTTTTCCCAAGCAGCGTCTCTATTGTTGTAAGTGCAAAGGCCATCACTTCGGGCACGAACGGAGGATTGCATTCGAAGGAACCTTCCTCAATCGTTTCCCAGTCTTCAAAGAACGATCCTAAACTCCCGAAGCTCCTCTCTAGTAAAGGAAAGGCCGAGAAGTAGCGCTCGAAGCGGCAGTTTAACGGAGACGCAAAGCACTCCACGGTGTTTCCCAGGTGAGTACGTAGAGCTTCAAAACACGCGCCGGGCACGGCGCACTGGGAGCCCGCGCCTCTGAGTGCTTCGTAGCGCGTCACTACACAAAAGATGCGCTCGTCCATCGGACCCTCGCCGAAGCGGCCGTGCAGCGCCGTGAGCTTCGCGTAGTGCGCGTGACTCATGAGCATGTACGGCTTGCGCGGGCCGTCGTCATCCAATGCGCAGAGCCGCACGTTCTTGCCTTCCTTCTCGACTTGTACTTTATTTGTCACCGGCCCTGCCAGGGCCTCGGCCCGGCCCTGGGCGTGCGTGGCCAAGGCCTCGGCGGCGCGCGAGAGCGCCGTCCAGCCCTCAGCGGTGACCGGCTTGCCCGCTTTCTTCACGGCCTTGACGAGGCGCCGCGTCAGGGCGGGATCAACGGGCGTTTCGCCGCCCGCAAGGCGCTCGGCGTCGGCGCGGCTCCGCGCCGTCAGCGCCGCCGAAATAATAACCGCCTTTTCGTGCGGCAGCGTCCGCGCGAGGTCCGCTACGAGCTGCGGGTCCACCTCGTCGGCCGCGGGTAGGACATCTGGCGCGGCGCCGTGGAGCGCGGCGCGCGCGAGCCAGCGCTCGAAGGCGAGGGGCGGCGCGAGCGCGCCGCCGCCGTGCTGCGTGACGAGGCGCTGCAGCAGGCTGCGCAGCGTCTTTAGTCTCCCGAAGCGCACCAACTCCGCGGCCGGGTCGCAGCTCGCGTCGCCTCGCTGCACTTCCGCCGGCCAGGCGATGCGCACGTCGGCGTGCCAGATGTGGGCCATGGTTGAGCCCTGGTGTGTGCTAGCGGGGCTGCAGTACGCTCCCGCAGCGCGTGTGCTGCCACAGCCCTTAGTGCAGCTGCTCAGTGTGGCTTGTAGATATACGCAGCGCCAATTGCAACCGGTGAAGCTCAGTTCGCGCTATCGCTGCTTGCTGCACTGTGCTCAACTTGTGTAACACGCCTTGTAAACACCAGCCTTTTGCAAAACCAAAATCACAGCGAAACCCGCACGTATAGCGTGCGGGTCTTTGAGGGGTTCGATTTTGTCGCGGGCTTAATCTGACCGGCGCACAGCTGCATCGATCAACCGCAGCACATCAATCATGTTCGCTCAACTCAAGGATGCCAGCGCGTCCGATGCAGTGCATAAATCACATTCTGCGGCGCTTCTCCGCCCACCACGGCTGAATACGCCCATGGCGTGGCGGCGCGGGTCTCGCACACCTGACTAGGCCAGCATGGCTGCGCTCACACGCACCACATATATACAGTTGCCGCGTTGTACCGCAGGTGTGCCGTCAGAGCACTCAACTCACCGGTTGATTTCCACGCAGGCGCGAGGTCGAAGCGTTGGAGGCTTCTTTAGGCGACAAGGTCATGGCCCTCGACGGCCGCGTCGGCACCTTACAAGCCACGTCCTTGGCGGACGCCGAGAAGAAGTACGCTTCTCAAGCCACCAAGGAGGCCGTGAACGCGGAACTCAGCGAGCTGCAGACGTACGCTAGAGGCGAGGCCGCGGCGTGCGTCCTGGACTTAAGGAAGATCGAGCGCTTCATCACTTTACACGTGCCCAAGGTCGAGGACGGCAACAACTTCGGCGTGGCCATCCAGATGGAGGTCCTTAAAGTGGTGAAGGACGTCAGCAAGGAGTGCAAGGGCTTGCTCGATGGCTTGACCAATTACCACAAGGAACGCGCCGAGGCCCTCGGGAAGATCCTAGCCAAAACGTCCACGGACAAGTCCGAGTCGAAGAGCTCGTCCAACGACGAGGAAAAGGGCTCCGAGTCCAAAACGACTGCCAAGAGCGGCACGTCGTCCAGCAGCACGACCAAAACCTCGTCCTCGCCGCCCCTGCCGGACTCTATCGCACATGTCGCTCAACTGGACGTGCAGCAGCGCTTCGCCCTGATCTACCTGCTCGAGGTCGTGCGCGACGCGTACATCGTCGTGGGCGATGCGCTGGAGAAGAACAAGACGAAGATCCTGAAGCCCAAGGGCGAGGAGGGCAACGCCATGTCCATGTTCTAGGTGCTACTAGCCCCCTCGTCTAAAAGTGCTCGTAACCCGTAATAATGATGCCAAAATTTAGGACTCCGCCTCCAACGGTGCGAGCGGCAGGAAGTGCACCCCGCGATCGTCCCCCGCGTGCGTCGAGACGAGGCAGCAGCCCGCGGCCCCCCGGTCGACCACACAGAGCCGCGCGCAGTCGCCGATCGCACCTTCGCCCTCCAGGAACGACGACCGCTCGCCCACGACGTCGTGCACGCGGAAGCGCGCGCCCCGCCCGGCCTCGCACAGGAAGCGCCCGCCCCCGCCCACGCGCCGCGCCGGTTCCGTGCCGCCCGCATGCCGCCGGGCCGACCCCGACGCCGCCTTGGCCGCCCCGTGGTCGGCGCGCACCGCGCACGCGACGGCAACGACGCCATCTGCAGTTGCGGCGTGCGCGACACACACGAGACTTCCATAGGCCTCTGAGGCATCCGACGCGTGCGCCGAGGCCCACCGGCCCACTCTACACGAAGCGCCACTTGGACAGAACACGTATAAGTGCGATTGGAGAGGCAGCACGAACGAGCGCGAGCCACTGGAATCCCACATTATAATGCACGTTTCCGCGCCGGAAGCACAGACCGCGCAGGTCCACGGGCGCTTACTTCCTTCGCCCCGGGTGACGTCCCGCACTAACGTTCCTGAGTCCTCGTGCGGAAACGGCAGGTCAACCCACTCGTTTTGAGACGTCCATTTGTTCGCGAGCGGCGCGTGGTTATGATAGCTCTCGCACCAGCGCGCACTCCATGACTTGTCCTCCACGTCCAGGTGCAATCTCGTCTTGGACCGGCCTTCACAACCCTGGGGCCGCGCGCGTAAGACTGGAGTGTCTGTGACCGCAAAGTCGTAGACCGCCAGCAACCGGTCGTCGCTCTTCGAGTGGCACGCCACGGCCAAAACCACGTCGCTCCCCTCGAGCCGGTCGTGGCTTTCGATGGCACACGCGGCGATGGAGCCCCCGGGCGAGGCGACGCGGCGCAGCTCCGTGATCGCCATGTCAGCCCCCTCGAGCCTTAAGATGGCGACGGACCGCGCCGTCGCCACGGCCACCGTGTCCCGGCAGGCCGCGACGTGGACCACGGCACTGCTCTCTTGTCTCGAGGTCTGCTCGGAGACCATCATCGACCGGAGCAGGCCGGCGACGCCGCCGTCGTCCAGCGGCGCGGCGGCCTCCTCGGTCACCGGCGGTAGTCCCTCGGCCATGGGCACGTCGCCGTCGGCGTCCTCCGCCGGCGGCCGCCGCGCCGGCGCTGCCTCGTCCCCCGACGCAGCCTCCTCCTCTGACGATGAATCGTCGCCGCCCGTCGGCGGCGGCGGCGCGGCGTTGTGCGGCGCAATGGCCCGCAGCGCCGCGGGCGCCCTCTTATCGTAGGACCGCGCCGCGCCGCAGACCTCGCACGTCCGCCCGCCTTCGTTCTGGAAGGTACACGCGCCGCACGTCCACGCCTGGGAATGCTTCCTCTTCCGCGAGGGCGGGGCCAGGACTTCGCCCACCTCCTCCCCGGGGTCATCCTCGTGGGGCGCCACGGCCTGGGACGCTTCTCCTGCACCTCTCGGTTCGGTACACATCGCGCAGCGCTTGCGATTCGCGCGGTTCTCGGCGAAGGTGCACACGAGGCAGGTCCACTGCTTGCCTCTTCCAGTACCGGTACCAGCTCTGCCCCGGCCCCGGCCCCGGCCGCGGCCTCGGCCTCGGCCGCGCGCCATGGTGGCTGCTCTCCGTATGCGTCGAGCTGCTGCTCTAGAGTATGCGTCGTGCGTCGAAGTCGTCCGCAGACGATGAATGCAGTAATGTGGCGACCTCCTACCAGGCTGTTCGCCCACGAACTCGAGTGCAGCCGCGAGTCGCGTGAGTTCGGGGCGGAGAGAGTTGAAACCCGTGTTTTACGATTTACGAGATAATTCAAAATCGGGGCTGGGCAGGCTTACGGAGGCGTGCACCGGACGGCTCCCGGCCCACGAAGAAAAATGAGGCGACCAAACTGGACCCCCCTGCTCTCATTTTGTCGAGCTGCGCGCGGCGAGTGCTTGGCGCTGTTATAGGCTAGCGGGCGCACAGCTGAGGACCAGTAGAATGGATTTAAATCACTCCGACAACGCAGCGCAGGCTGGTGCCGAGATGCGCGACGCTCCGGTTTCAGATAGTGGTCTGGGTTTGAACGGAGGAGAGCAAAACGCGCCGTCCGGCGCGCCGCCGGCGCCGGCCGCGGCACCCGAGCCGGCCGCACCGCGCGCGCAGCCGACGGCGAACACGGAAACGCTGGCGCGGGAAAACACCCAGCCGGCCGACCCGACCCCGCCCTCGCCGCCGTGGGACGACCTCTTCGACGACGACGACGACGACGAGGACGTCGCCGCGCCCGCGAAGCCGGGCGAGCTCTTCGACGACGAGGACGACGACGGGGCCCTGGCCGACGCCGACGAGGCCGAGGACGAGGAGGAGTTCGAGGACCCCGGCGACGAGGAGGAGGAGGAGGAGGAGGACGCCGACGACGACGAGGCGTTAGCAAGGAAGATGCAGGACGAGTGGAAAGAAGAAGATACGAGGCCGCGAAGAAGGAACCGGAGAGCTCTAAGACGGGACTCGAGCGAGTCGCCCCCTAGAAAACGCCCGGCCCTCAAGAAGGAGCGCGCGCCCAGTCGCAGAGCGGCGGCCCAGAAGTCCTACGCCGAGGTCGGTTCTTCGGCGGAAGACGAGAGCGACGCCGACAACTCGGACGGCTCGCCCCGCACGAAAGGAGACACCTACGGCACCAAGAGAAGGAGTCCCCCCCAAACGGAGGAGGCCAGGACCGGCATCGAGCGCCTCCTGTGTCAGGAGACGCTCTCCAAAAATGAGTGGCGGCCGATTTTGGAGAAGATGCGCACGAAGCACGTGGTCCACGGAAGTGCGTTAGATGTTCCTGATGGAGGCGAAGCGCTACCCGAGGACGAAGCACTGCCGATTACCCGGTACCTGGTCAAGTGGAAGCAGTTCTCCTTCCTGCACGTGTCGTGGGAGACGAAGCGCGATCTCGAGGCGGTGGACGGGCCCGCGTGCAAGCGGGCCCTCCTGTCGCTGATGGGCCGGCAGCGGAAGGGCCAGGTGCCGGAGCTGGGGACGCCGCCCTGTGCCAAGCGAGCGTTCGACCCGCAAATGATCGATGTTGAAAGAGTGCTGGAGCTCCCCGGTCTCTTAGGTGGCGAGGCGGGCGACAGGCGGAAAGCTTTAAATCTGCCGCCGCCCGACTTAGAAGAGGACGGCGTCTTCGAGAACGACGACACGTTCAACGACCAGGCCATGGCGAGTGGCGTCGACCTGGAGGACCCCGCGGCCAAGCGCGCGTTCCTCGCGGAGCAGTACGAGTCCGCGCTCAAGGAGAGTGCGGCCCAGGGCGAAGCCCGGCGGAAGACCGTGCGCGCGGCGGTGCAGCTCTGCGCGGCCACCGTCGCGCCCCCGGACGCCGAAGACGTGCTCGTGAAGTGGACCGGACTGGGCTACGACGAGGCGTCGCGGGAGCGGTGGTCCGACGTCTTGGATGCGTGCGCGGATCGAGAAGATTTAGATAGTCGAGTGGTCGCGTGCGCGCGGCGCTTTGCGTCCAAGCCCACCAGAGCCCAAGCGTCGGAACGAGCCAAGCAGGACAAAGCGTCCGTCAAAGCTGTGAAGAGAGCGGTCCCTCTGGCGCCGTATCGGGGCGGTTCGCTCCAATTACGACCGTACCAGATCGACGGAGTGGCCTGGCTCGCGTACAACTACCTCCAGAAACGTTCTAGCATTCTGGCGGACGAGATGGGCCTCGGGAAGACGGTCCAGACCGTGAGCTTAGTGCGGATGGCCAAGGAGCGCTACGGGGCGCAAGGTCCTGCGCTGATCGTGGCACCGCTCTCGACATTAGCCCATTGGTCAAGAGAATTCGAGCACTGGTCCGCTTTAGATGTCATGGTCTACCACGGCCCCGCCGGAAGTAGAAAGGAAGCCCGGGACCTGGATTTGATGGCCCGGAAGACGGCCGCGAAGAGGAACAACAAAAAGGGCCCGAAGACGCCCAGCGTCGACGTGGTCATCACGACCTACGAGCAGTTGCTCCTGGAGGACTCGGCGGCGCTGGGTGCCATCTCCTGGTCCCTCATAGTAGTCGACGAAGCCCACCGGCTGAAGAACCCGCACTCGCGACTCTACAAGACGTTGCACGGGGACCACGGTTCTTTTCATGCCATCACTAGAGTGTTGTTAACGGGCACGCCGCTCCAGAACAACATGACCGAGCTCTGGGCTTTGTTGTCGTTCTGTTCCGAAGGGGACTTTGGCGAAGATCCCGAAGCATTCATTGAAAAATACGGCCACTGCGGCGCCGACGCGCCCATGGAAGGTTTAGTTGTGGCGGACAGAGAGGACGACGAAGCCGAGGACGCGGGCGCCCTCGGTTCTTTGTTGGAGGAGATGCGGCCCTACGTCCTCCGGCGGGTCAAGGCGCACGTCGAGAAGAGCGTGCCCTCCAAGGAGGAGATCGTGGTAAGCGTCGCGCTGGCGCCGCTGCAAAAAAGGTACTACCGCGCCTTGTACGAGAAGAACGTGCAGATGCTCACCGGTTCCGAGAAGGCGAACGACGGCCCTTCATTGATGAACCTCGCCATGGAGCTGCGGAAGTGCTGCAACCATCCTTTTTTGCTGAAAGGGGTGGAGCGACGGGAGGAAGCGCGGTTAAGCGGTCAGAATGAACGAGAACGGCTCGTGGGCGCGTGCGGCAAATTGCAATTCGTGGACAAGCTCCTCCCGCGGCTCTTCCAGGAGGACGGTAGAAAAGTCCTCATTTTCTCGCAGTTCGTCATGATGCTCGATGTGCTGAGCGACTACTTGCGAAGCGCCAAATATCACCACGGGCGGATTGATGGCGGCGTCACGGGACGAGACCGCCAGAAGCAGATCGACCAATTTCAAAGAGTAGGTCCCGACTCCATGAGCGTCATGCTCCTATCGACGCGCGCGGGCGGCGTCGGGATTAACTTGGTCGCCGCCGACACGGTCGTAGTCTACGACAGCGACTGGAACCCGCAGAACGACGTGCAGGCCATGGCCCGGTGCCATCGGATCGGCCAGACGCGGAAAGTGACCGTTTATAGACTGTTGACCGCCGGGACGTACGAGGCCCACATGTACGCCGTCGCGACCGCCAAACTGAGTCTCGACCGCGCCGTGCTGGACGGCATGGCCTCGGTGAACGCAAGCACCAAGCACCTCCACGAGTCGCTACTCAAACAAGGCGCGGGGGCGGTCAGCTTCAAGCCCCACGCGACGGACAAGTCGCTGGACGACGACGATGATCTCGACGCACAAGCGTTCCGGGATCAATCCCTAGATGACATTCTCGCTACTCGGTCAAAGGCGGTGGTCTTAGCCTCGAGCACCGACGGCGGCGCCTTGGAATCTCTGAGTAGTGCAACGTTCGTCGCTTCGAAGGAGGACGACAAGGTCGCTCTGGACGACCCGGACTTCTGGGAGAAGACCATGGGCGCCGACGCGTTAAAGAAGAAGAAGGTCGTGGTTGACACTACTAAAAGAAAGGCCAAACAGGGCGACAAGGAGTACGTGCACAACTACGGCGCCATCGACAAGGGGAACAAGAAGCGTACGCGAGACACGGACTACGAGGACCACGTGGGCGGGGACAAGGCGCATCCCTGGGACTGGGGCAAGACGCAGTCCCGCGAGTTACGATTGTCAGTGACTCAGCGTATGTTGAAGCTACTTCAACTTAAAAAAAAAAGGCTCTATGCACGCCATCGAGGCGCCACTTCTTCATGAAGATGGCGTGGAGTTCAATGCTGGTCTCTCGCTCGTCTCGAGGTGCGCGCGGCTCACCGGTCTTCATCAACACAGGGTGCTGCCGAAACGCGCGATCGGGAGCGATCCGACGCGCTTTGTGCGCGGGTATTCGTCCTTGGAACGCCGGCCGAACCCTCTCGATGCCATTAGTGCGGCGCACGACGCCCTGGCTTCTTTTGGTCGAAGCATGGCCCGACAACGTCATCATGTCGCGAGTGAACAGGGCGACGACACGTCGAGTTGGCGCTCCATGAAGAGCGGCGGTTCGATTGATCAGGAGTGGGTCACCAAATTAGTTACAAAAAACAGAGCACTTAGAGCAGCCTTAACGGGCATCGTGACGCGCGAGACCAATACCAAGGTGGACCTGGACACCTTGGTGGCGGCCTTCTACGGCGCCAACAATACACCGGGCATTCTGGGCGGGGACGTCTGTTCCCACGGGCGGGACGACACGAGTCGCGCGAAGAAGATTCTGGCCGTGGCTTCGGATTTAGAAGTGTCGCGGGAGTTGGTAGAGGAGGCGGCGAAGGCCATGGTGCCTCTCACGAAGTCCAATAGCGTCGACCGCGTCCGCAGTGCTTTGGGCATGGAGAACGTCTCCGTCCCGGCGCGACCGAGCGCCTGGTGGGACGCGCGCCACGATTTGTGTTTGTTGCAAGGGGTGTTAGAACACGGGCCGCTCGCTTCCGAGAAGGTACGCGAAACTATCTTGGAGGATAGTGCCCTGAAGTGGCCGGACCTGCCCCGAGCGCCGCCGCCCGCCTGGCTCAACACAGCGGCGGCGCCGGCGCCGTCCTCGGACACGAAGAAGGCCGCAAAAAAGCCGGAGAAGAAGCTCCCGCATCTACCGACGCGCCAGAAGCTCCAGCAGCGCCACGAGGCGCTGGTGCAGGCGGCGTCCGGCTCGTCGGACGACGCCCCGAAGAAGCGCAAGAGCGGTCCGCGCAAGAAGAAGGAGAAGGGGCCGGTCGTCGCCGCGCCGGCGCCCAAGCGCCAGAAGGCGTCGGCGTCCAAGCCCACGGGCCGGCCCACGGTCATCGACGTCGACGCGCCGATTCCCAAGAAGAAATCGATGCTCGACTTCGCGAAGCCGAAGAAGAAGCAGACGTCGCTGTCGTCCTTCTTCGGGGCGAAGAAGGAGTCCAAGGAGGCGGCGCCCGCGGCCTTCCCGGGCTGGGGCCGGCCCGTGGCGGAGGCGGACCCCGCGGCGGACACGGCGAGCGA
>Ga0114994_10000517_pt1 | contig 26042 bp, 24 predicted proteins | sample ArcticOcean_MG_C_9_FD_87043 | JGI IMG/M metagenome (GOLD analysis project Ga0114994, IMG submission 87043) | Marine microbial communities from western Arctic Ocean - ArcticOcean_MG_CB2_152 | ecosystem: Environmental > Aquatic > Marine > Oceanic | place: Arctic Ocean: Canada Basin | collected...
AAAATTCGGCAGAAATGTATAAGATGAATATAACGCCAATTGCTGGTGCATTAGAAACTGTACTAAACTTAGTTGGTTATAATTATAACAGACGAACTACTGGAAGACATGAAACTGGTTTAATTGCTGAACAAGTGGATAAGTATATTCCACAAATTGTAACATATAAAGATGGCAAACCAGATGGTATTCAATATACTAAACTTGTTGGTTATCTTGTTGAATCAATTAAAGAATTGAAAAACGAAATTGATATTTTAAAAGGAAAAAAATAAATGGCGACACTATTAGCAACCACAGTACCTTCAATAACAGGTGTAAGTTCGGCTGTTGTTTTACAAAATAAAACAGGTGCTGGAACACAAGGTGTAATAACCATTAATGCTAGTGGAAATATTGTTTGTACAGGTGATGGGGTTACGGCTTTCACTCAGACAGCAAGCACAACAGCATTTACAGTTAATGCAACTTCATTCATTGTAGATTCTACTAACAATAGGATTGGTGTAGGAGTTACTCCTTTAGAAGCACATCATGTTAGTGGAAATTCCGTTTCTACTGGTGATGTTGTTACAAATTATTCAGATGAACGACTTAAAACAAATCTTAACCCAATTGAAAGTGCATTAGAAAAAGTTAACAGCCTACGTGGTTTTGACTATGATAATGTTGGCGCAAAACCAGAAATAGGTTTTGACCCAACTCGTAAATCAGATGTTGGATTAAGTGCTCAAGAATTACAAAAAGTTTTACCTCATGCAGTTTGTACCGCACCGTTTGATATGGATGGTGAGGGCGGATCTAAAAGTGGTGAAAATTATTTAACAATACGTTATGAAAGAGTAGTTCCATTGTTAGTTGAAGCAATAAAAGAATTAAATGCAAAATTAGACAGTCATAATCATTAAATGATTTGATAGTTAATAAATAAATACAGTAAACAGATAGGATAAACAAAATGGCGTATAAAGTAGGAACAACGGCAGTCGTAAACGATAGTGCTCAAGTATTATCATCGCAATTATCAGGCGCTTTGCCTGCACTTGACGCTAGTTCATTGACTGGTCGTGTAAAACATCCAATGAGACAATTTTTGATTTGTCATACAAGTCATTGGAGTGTTCATAATGGCGGATGCTGTCTTGCTTGGAATGTTCCAGACGGAACACAAACTATATTCATTGAATTACAAGGCGGTGGTGGTCCAGGTGGAAGTTCTGGTTATGATTATGATATAGCAACAGGCGGTTGGGGCGGCAACTATGCCGCTAAAACGTATTGTTTAGCCGCAGGTCATTTTTCAGATACATCAACTTATCAATTATGTGCAGGCGGTACTTCGCATTGTGCATGTTGTGGTCACTGTCAACCTTGTAGAACAGGTTGTACATCATGGGTTGCAAACGGCCTTGGATCAACTAACTTTTGTGCAACTGGTGGAGAAGGTGGTTGGACTGCTTGGGATAAACAATCAAGTTGTTATGATTGTACAATTGGTGCCCAATGTACAACTGGTAACCATGTATCCGGTGGTTGGGGACAATGCCAATCGTGTACTCCAGGCTGGTATGGCGGTGACTGGGGATTTACCGGAACTATGGGAATGCTTCAAAAATCTTACAGTTGTTGTAGTGATATTAGTGGAACTAGAGGCGGCCCAACTGGTCCGTTTGCTGGTGCCCAAAGTAATGGTAGAGATACAAATGAGTGTACTACAACTGGTATGGGTTGTTGTCGTGCTCATTCCCAGTTCCCTGGCGGTGGCGGTGGCTCATCCGGTTTTGATGGCGGTAATGGCTGTTGGGGCGGTTTTGGCGCTGGCGGCGTATTACGAGTTACATATATGTAAAGAATTAGGAGAATTTTAAGAAAATGGCACATATTACAAGAACAGTTACATATAATATACCAAATAAAAGATATTGTTGCGATCATAGTTATGTTCAAGCAACACCAGGCGTAGATTGTTGCGACGATATGCCAGATGATTGCTGTGTTGATGACGAAGGTAAAACTTCTACACAAACATATCATGGACCATCTAAAATTATTTTATTAATGGATAAAGAAACAAATTGGATTAAAGAAGTTATTGATCCACAGTATCGCACAGGTCAACCTTGTCCTAAAGACATGTATGAACTGACATTAGATTGTAATGAGTCAGATGAAAACTGCATTAGATGTATGTTAATCGGACCTTATGATCGTATAGCACAAGAGTCACTTGATGCAATGGCACCAGGACCAACCGGTCGTGGTCAAAATGTAATCGATGAAGGCGACCACCCAGATAATGACGGGCAACGAGACCGGAATTGTGTTGATGCACCACTTCTTTATGAAATTGCAGTTGGTCCGGCTGATCAACCAAATGCAGTTATGGCTGACCCAACACATGTTGAAGAAGTATATGACCAAAATTCAGTAGCAAAAGGCTGGAATGGTTCATCTTGGCATAAATTAACATATGAAACTGGGCGTTGCGGAAACGATTTTCCTTCAAATGAAGGAAGTCGTGACAACTGGGATATGGATTTTATCAGAAGTGCTAGAACAGATGATTTATGTGCATCTGATCGTTGTACATCACCAGATATGCCACAAGCAATGTTAGATGGTTGGCACAAATACAGACAACAATTAAGAGATTTACCAGCAGATTGGGCTGGTGTTCCAGAAGATTTAATTGTATTTCCAACTGCTCCTGATTGTTGTGATAATGGAGTTGGTGAATGCGAAATGACTGGTGTTCCATACGTCCAAATTGCTGATCGTAATGCTGATGGATGTCAGGCCGCGGTTGAAGCACAACTTCCAGACAATGTTAACTGATCAATACAATTATAAATAATTTTCCTCAAAGGCCCTTAGTTAAGGGCCTTGACATTACATACAACCTATGTTAAAATAATATTAAATACTACCTTATATCACAATTAATTATATGAATCGTTCCAAGGCTTTTTTTATTAATGGCGGTGCTGGCCGTGTTTTATGTTCAATTCCTGCTCTAGAAAGATACGCACAAGACTCAGGTGATGAAGATTTTATAATTGTATGCGAAGGGGGTATGGACTTCTATCGAGGACATCCTATTCTTCACAAACATGCTTACGAAAATTGGCACAAGGGTCTTTTTTATGAACATCTCAGAGACAAAGATTTACTTTCTCCAGAACCATATAGAATCAATGAATATTTTAATCAAAAGTGTAGTCTTGCTCAAGCATATGATATTGAAATCAATAATCTTGAAGAATCAAGAGAATTGCCTGCTCCGACAATCAATCTCAATAAAATGGAAACGATTACAGGGCATCAAACTATTCAACAAATAAAATCAGAGTTAAACAAAAATAAAACAATAATTGTTCAACCTTTTGGTCGTTCTGTTACTCATATGGGTGAGTATTTTATTGATAGTACATCACGCTCTTTTGAAGTTCATAATATAATTAGAATCATTAATCAACTACGAGAAAAATATGCTGTTATAGTAATGTCTGAGTTTCTGATTCCTATTCCAGAAAATAAAAATCATCTAGTAGCAGTACCAAAAGAACCAAATTTAAGAATGTGGGCAGCAATGATGAATTCAGCAGACCACTTTTTAGGATGTGATTCTGTTGGCCAACATATGGCTAAAGCATTAGGTAAAACTGCTACAGTTGTTGTTGGTTCTACTGTACCAATTAACATAACTTATCTTAATGATGATAGTTTTGATATTATTGATATAGGAAAAGAAAAAGAAAGAATTTATTCTCCTATTAGAGTAACAATAGATGATGAGACAGACAGAATGAATGATAAAGTAATGATGATGGATGAAAAACAAGAAAAACGAATTGTTGATTCGTGTATACAATTCTTAGGTAAAGGAACACCATTTAATGGTACGTTTACACCAACACAACAAGTAGAAAGTTGTCAAGTACATGGTACCAATAATCTTTTAAATTTGGAAAAATAAACCATGAGTTTGTGGATTGCAGGCATTTCTCTAGGACATAATGCTGGGGTTTGCTTATTAAAGGATGGTGAAGTTGTTTTTTCAATTGAAGAAGAAAGATTATCAAAGCATAAGCACGATGGTGGGCCTATACTTAGTATGATGAAGATATTAGATCATACAAATAAGATTGATTATTTGGTAGTGACTGGATTAAATCCATGGGCACAAAGTGATACACCTTTGACCAGTGTTTTAGATTACAGTAGGGAGCCATTATATCAAGGACTTGCAAGAAGATTGGGATTAATTAACCAACCATTAAATCATAAACTTTTAGATGAACAATCACCACAAGTCATTAATATGTTTGAAAATCATCACCAACTCCATTCAGCGATTGCTTTTTACAATTCTGGATTTGAAACTGCAACAAGTGTTATTGTAGATAGTTCTGGGAGTTGTAGAACGATGCAAATAGAAAAAGAAAATTCTACATATTTTGAAACAGAATCTTTTTTTACCTGTTCTTATCAGAAAGGAATTCATCCATTATATAAACAAATGATGTGTGACAAAGGCGGAAGCCGTATAATAAAAAATTGTCACGATAGCATATTGAATGAAACTTTTGATTTAGTTACAGATGAAGGTCCTGGAATTGGGAAAGTTTGGGATGCAGTAACAGATTATTGTGGATTTAACATAAACGATGCAGGCAAGACTATGGGTTTATCTGCATTTGGTTCTATAAATGATGAATTGCCCGATTTATATCAAAATGATACGGCTAATAAGGATTTGATTAAAGCATGGTATCCCCATCGTGCAGAACTTAATATATTTAAATATTGGCGTTTAAATGATGCTGATTGGGAAAAGGATGACTTATCTAAATCCAATGGTAGAAGGGATATGGCATTCAAGGCACAGAAAGAAACCCAGGAACAAGTTTTAAAGTTAATCATCAAAGCATCAGATATGAGTAACAATAAGAATATTGTATTAAGTGGAGGTTATGCTCTTAATTGTGTTTCTAATTATTATTACTTGGATACACTAAAAGAACACGACATACATTTGTACGTAGAGCCAAATTCTAGCGATGCAGGAACTGCAACTGGAGCCGCTTTTCTGTATCATAGCACTATTAGTAATGTTAGTAAAAAAGAAAGAATCGAGAGTTTGTTTTTAGGACCAGACTATAATTATAGTATCAATGATATCCAAGAGAAGATTGAAAAATACGATGCAGATATTACTAAGTGTTCATATAAAGATGTTGCTGAATTAATTAAAGATGGAAATATTGTTTCTATATTTCAAGGTAGAAGTGAAAATGGACCAAGGGCATTGGGTAATAGAAGTATATTGTTTAATCCAACAATTAGTAATGGTAAAGATATAGTGAACAAAGTAAAGGGGCGAGAATATTTTAGACCGTTTGCCGCCTCAGTAATGAAAGAGTATGTTCACGATTGGTTTGATATGAAAGGATTAAACGAATCTCCTCATATGATGTATGCGGTTGATGTTAGGGAAAATAAAAAGGATTTAATACCGGCAGTATTGCACGTAGATGATACTTGCAGAATACAGACCGTGACCAAAGAAGACAATGAGCATTATTATAATCTCATTGAGGAGTTTTATAAATTAACAAATATACCATTATTGTTTAATACTTCATTTAATTTAGCAGGCGATCCTTTAGTGGAAACTTTTGATGATGCACTTAAAGTTTTAAATAATTCTGGAATGGAATATTGTTATATGCCAGAATTAAGCAATTTGATTAGAATAAAAGGATAAAATATGAGTTTATGGATTGCGGGAATTGCCAGAGGACATAATGCTGGAGTTTGTTTATTAAAAGATGGAGAAGTTGTTTTCGCTATTGAAGAAGAACGACTTACACGAAAGAAGTATGATGGTTCTCCATTTGCTTCTATGATCAAGATTCTTGATTATACTGACAAATTAGATTATCTAGCAATATCACATACACAATCTGATCATAGTGTATGTGATTATACATGTGAAACTGTATATACTTCTCTTGCAAGAAAATTGGGTTTAATTGAACATAAAAATGCAATAGATGAAAAAAGTCACAGCCAAGTATTAGAAATGCATGATTGGCATCATAAAATGCATGCCGCTTGTGCATTTTATCGTTCTGGATTTGAAACTGCAACCGCAGTTATCGTTGATGGTGCTGGTACACGTATTAATATGGTCTTAGATACGGGAGATGGCCCGGAACAAATAATGACTTGGGAACTTGAAACTATTTTTAATTGCTCATATCCAGATAATTTTAATACATTATATAAACATCAAGGTGGTAATGGACCTTGGCCGGCAGTACATGATAAAGAAATGCTGTCTACTCGTGAAGGAGAAGAAGGATCTCATGAATTAATTCTTGATGATAGTGCTGGTATTGTAAAAGCATATGAAGCAGTAACGGACTATTGCGGATATTCAGGTATCGAAGCAGGAAAGACTATGGGATTGTCTCCATATGGCCAACCAAATGATAATATACCAGATATTTACAGTACTAATAGCGGTGGGTGGACAACATCAGATAGAAATGTTGTCATTCCAACATATCCGAATGGCGCAAAACTTAATACAGGAGGATATGCGGAATTGCATGAGTTTTCAGACGATGATATAACAAAGTTACAGAATCGAAGAGATGCAGCGTATGCTGTTCAAGCAGGATCTCAACAACTTGTTCTTGAATTGATACGCAAAGCAGTTAAGATGAGTGGAAATAGAAATGTTGTTCTTTCTGGTGGATATGGTTTGAATTGTGTTGCAAATTACTGGTATCTTGAACAATTAAAAGACGAAGATATAAATCTGTATGTTGAACCAGTTTCAAGTGATGCGGGTACTGCTTTTGGAGCGGCAATGTTAACTTATCATTCTGTTACAAAAGATGATACAAAGCATAAGTTTGCTGAATCATTATTTCTTGGTCCAGAGCCGAAAAACACAACAGAAGAAATTATTGAAACTGCAAAGAAATATGCTGATATATACATCCCAAAGTTACAAAGTAGTGCAACTAATATACATGATAATCAACATCCTGAAGATGTAATTAACCTAATTTTACAAGGAAATATAGTTGCATTATTCCAAGGTAAGAGTGAGAGTGGGCCACGTGCTTTAGGTAATCGTTCTATTCTATATGATCCACGCACACTTGATGGAAAAGATTATGTGAATAAAGTTAAACGTAGAGAATATTTTAGACCGTTTGCCGGATCTATTCTTCATGAACATGCACATGACTGGTTTGATATGAGAGGATTAGAAGAGTCCCCACATATGATGTATGCAATGAATTGTACAAATGACGAATACGCAAAACAGATTCCAGCAATCGTTCATGTAGATGGTACTTGTCGTATTCAAACTGTTAAAAAACACCAAAATCCATTATACTATGAAATTATCAATGAGTTCTATAAGCAAACTGGTGTTCCAATTATTTTCAATACATCTTTTAATCTTGGTGGCGAACCACTTGTAGAAACAATTGATGACGCTATTCGTACTCTTGCTGAAAGTGATTTGGAATATCTTTATATTCCAAATAGTGAGTTGATTATTCAAGTGAACAATAATAAGTAAAAAAATAGGAAATTATGAGAAATATTAAATTAAGAAACCTTATCTATGAAAACAAAGGATACTTTGATGTACTTAACAAAGTATTAAATTCTGAACAGTTATCAATAGGCGAAGCATATAAAATTAGTGGCGTTGCTAAAGGCTTAACTGAAAAAATGAATACGTATATGGAAGTTAAAAAAACATTGCTTGACAAATATAGTACACCTGATGAAGAAGGCAATTATAACATTCCAGAGGATAAACAAAAAGAGTTTAATGATGAGTATGTTGAATTACAAAATATTGAATTTGAACTTGATGGTGTTGGTAAGATACCATTTCCAGAATCAATAAAAACAGGTATTACACCTTCAGATATAACAGTTCTAGCAGACTTTTTTACATTTGACGCAGAAGTATAATATTATAAAAGACTTTTTATTTTTTGCTTGTTTAATTTGTCATAAAGAACAAGTTTAGCACCAACATGAAGTGGCTTGGGGTATGCATCAATTTTAACCCAGCAATACCCTGCACTTTCCCCGTTTAATTTAGGCGTAAATTCATCATCAACGATAATTGCAAAACTGTGATATTTGAAGTCTTTGTTTTCTATTGTGTAGCAGTTTATTGGAACAATCTTATGGGCGGTAGCATCAATACCAGTCTCTTCCATAATTTCACGGGTAAGGGCTTCTTTATTTGTTTCGTCTATTTTTTTCTTTCCGCCAAAAAATCCCCAGACTTTATGTCGTGAACGTAATTGTAATAACATTCTACGAGTCTTTGAGGACACGATCATTGCACCTAGTGCTTCTTTATAAGTAGATTCTCCAGAAGCCATCACTATATGTTCCTTGACCGGTAATCGCCCATGTTTGAGTTGTTCCATTGAATGATAATTGTTGGGTGCTTGCACTATTGTAAACAGTTTCAACACCAGATGTTGTTGCACTTGCATCAAAACTAACTGCCCAGGATGTTGTAAATGTAATAATATCATTTGTACTACATGTTAAACCACCCCAATTTGAGTCGTTAGTTACGCCAGCAGATACAAGATATTTTTGTCCACTTACACTGGCTGGTAATGTTCCATCGCCAGGATAATTTACACTTGGATCAATATACATGTCTATTGAACCCTGACTATTTGATGGTAAACTGTCTGCATCAGCCGCAAATGCCAATGAATTTGCATCACCAGTATCTGTTAAGAGACCAATTATATCGGCAGTATCATCAAGCGGATCTTCACCTACTCTTAATCTAAGTTGACTTGATCCACTAACAAATTTTCCATATTGCTTTAATACTTCTAACCATGCTAAGGTTGCTCCACCAAGGCTAACTGAGTCTTTTAAAGTAACTCTACCATTTTCATAAGTTATTTGCATGTGTTTGCCAGTTATAACAGTTGATCCGGCAGGGTAACTTGGTGTTGTTTGATTTGCTTTAAATTCCGCTATTTCTGAACCATCAGCGGCAGCCGCAATACTTGCAATAATAGTATGAATAAGTTTCTGATGACTAACTTTACTTGGTGCACCTAAGTATATAGGCATTGTATAAGTCAATGTAGAAATATCTATATTTTCTTCTGTTCCAACTGGAATGGCATTTGATGACCAACTTATACCAGTCAATTCTACATACGTTAGTGATGCCCAATCAAATACGTTATCATTACTAAGCAAATTAATAGCAGGATTGAATAATACTAAAATTTGTTCAAGTATCATCAGTTTTTGTTCTGTGTTACTTGTTGCAATGTCTAAATTCATTGTAAGCAAATATGGGACTGGCATTAGCCTTTTAATTGCATACCTATTACCAGGTCCGTCTGTATATGTTTGTGTGTCTTCATCAAATTCTTTTTCTATTGCATATACAGTATCTGAACCATGTGGATTTAACCTATATTCTGCGTTTGGTTGTAAGTCTTGAACATAACATGACATCATTGGAACAGTATTTGCCATATTTTCGGAATTGTTACGAATAATATTTTGCACCATTCGCGATGATCCACCGTATACTGTAGGAAGTTTTCGCATTACTTGGGTGGCGGCGTCTTCAGATATTTTAACACTAAAAGTACTAAAAATCGCCATAAATTGTTTTATAAACTTTCGCAGTTGTGCGTCGTACCAATAATCCATTATATATCCGTTTTAGGTTTTATAACATTACTAAGTCCTTGGACAGTCTCAAATGTACTGCCGTCACTATTAGTAATAGTACTATTGTCATTAATATAATCTGATGCAGTAAACATTTCACTTTCTGGACTTGGCGTAGGTGCATTTACTTCAATTGGTACCCACACATTTCCTTGCTTTTCATATAATGTTTGTGGATGCATGTCTGTCCGTATAACTCGTGTCCCCTCACCAGCATTTAAAGGGAATGTTGTCATTGAATGAATTTTTTGTGTATATGTAGAGTCTACCGGACCGTGTGCCATGCCAGTATATTCCAAATGCCCTGTGTATCGTTTGCCAGTTGGGTTATCTTCTCTTGCATCTAATACATTTGCTTCAGCAATCGCATCTAAAGTTTCTCTAACACTAACCGCACCATCTTCTTTTTCAAATATATCTCTGTATTCTTGTGAATCTGTTAATGGTGTACATTTTACACGCCATAAATGAGGATACCAAGTTGGACTAAACCCTTCTGCTGGTCTATTTCCTTCTTGCACTACATAAAACTTTTTAATTGGATCAGCGTCAGCATCTAATCCATATTCTTCAATTAAATGTGGTAATTCTAATACATCACCCGTCATTAATTTACGTTCCATAAGATCAACCATATTTGATAAATGGAATGTAATAAAAAGTGTATCACCGGTTAAAAATATGCCAAACTGAGTAAGATCAAAGTCAGAATCTTGTACTTGATATGATCCTCTTAGTTCATATACTTCATCCGTGTATTTTCTAGTTCTATTTTCTTGGAAAAGAACATCTTGAATGGTGAGCTCACCAGCACCTTCTTCGTCAATTGTTTCTGGACCAATATATTTGTGAACAAATATTCCAGTACCGCCCATTTCAAACTGTTCTTGTGCGGCTCTATCAAAATATTTAAAATCGTTTGATTTATTTGGTCGCCATAAACTAATTCTAGGCATTTGCTACTCCAATTCGTATTTCCATATAACCTCAATATTATTTATTAGAATAAATACTTGCAACGAAATCTTAATAGAGGTACGTTTATGTTAATACGTGATGTAATTGTTGAACAACAATTAAATGAAGGTTGGTGGGATAATTTTTCTAATTGGACAGGAAAAGTACTTAGTAGCGTTGCCGCCGATGTAACTGGTGGTGCAATAGGCCAACATTATAGAGGAAAACGTGATAACAAAGGCGATTTCATTCCAGGAACCGCACCCAGTAATGATGTCACATCAATTATGAAACCACCTGCTCCAGCAAAAACACGCACATTAAGACGTGGTTCACGTGGCGCTGATGTCAAAGCAATGCAAAAAGCAATGAATTTAATGGGTTTTGATACTGGTAATCCAGATGGTATTTTTGGACGAGGAACCCTAAAAGCAGTAAAAGCAATGCAATCAAAATTAGGTTTAAAGCCTGATGGATTGGTTGGTCCTGGTACACGTAAAGCAATGTCTCAAGCACATTACGGTAAAGCACTTAATAAAGCTCAACAAGCAAAAGTAAAATCCGCTAAAAAAGCAGGAACAATAGACAAATTTGGTACGTCAGATAAAGGCACAGCCAGCAACGTATTACAAATTAAAAGCCCAAAAGTTCAACGTGATTTATTAGGAAAAGATGGAAAAGCAAAATCATTTGAAGTAAGTTCAGGTACAATGGCAAAAATTAAACAAGCATTTCCTAGTGATAACATGGCTCAAAAAAGTGCAGTTCAAGAGTTACTTCGTTCACGTGCCCTTGGTTCAAAAATGTTTCAAGTTTCTGGTAAAGATGGAAGCAAATTAGTTCTTAAGAAAGATATAGACTACTAATATGAGAATTCGTGAAATAATAAATGAAGCGCCTGATGATAATGATAAGAAAAAGAAATACAAGACATCGGGATTTGGTAAAGATGTTCATCCATCTTATTATGAAAAGTGGCCACAATATACTGGTGGTGCATGGTTTACTAATGTACGTCAATTTCATGATCATCTGATGGATCCAAAGTCATATTATCACAAAAAGGCAGTACGTTCTCCACAACATCCAGTTACCGGAAAACCTGACCTTCGATTTAAAATGCCAGATAAACGAATAGCCAACGATCCAAATTTTAAAGCCAGATATGTTGCGGCATTAGGTACAGCCCCCACACAAGCAATAGCAACAACCAAAAAACCAAGCACAATACTTGACCCCAACAGAGGTGGATTAAGTACGGCAGATATAACAAAACCACAACCAACTGCGGTGGCATCAACACAAGATCCTCAAGCACAAAAAGCATCAACACAAAGTCCACCAGACCCTCAAAATGTTCCACCAATGCCAAAAGCCGCAGGCAGAGCTGGTATAGTTAAGCAGAATCAATGGAAACAAAAGTACGGAAAAACACATAATCCGGACGGAACCCCAAAACAATGAAAATAGCAGAATTACTTAATGAGTCTGATCCTTTTATGACTCCAGAGCAAGAAGCAAAATTTAAAGAATTGAAAGCACAAAGTCCAGTATTCAAAAAAATAAATGCTCATTATGCTAAAGTAATGCAGTCACTTAAAACAAATTATGGTTTTCCTAAAACTATACTACTTGATCTTGATCAAATGATGTCAGGTGAAAGAAATACTCCATCTACAATACCAGTTGCAAAATATCTAAAATTAGACCCTAACAAAATGTGGAATCCAACAGGAGGCGGTGGCGCAGGCCTGGATCTAGATTCAATGTTAGACATGGGTGACGACGAGTTAAAAGATTTAGATTTAGACGATACAGACTTAGGAAGTGATGGTCAAGGTGAAGGCTGGTGGGCAGAAGGTGTAGACGAGAAACTAGACGCTCTTTATGAGATATTGGATGGTAAAATAAATGATCCAAAAATATCTGACATGGTAGCCAAAGAAACCTTTCGATTAACTCGCTTAGTAGCAAAAAAATAGTTGACATTTCCCTTTGAATAGCATATAATATATACATAGAGTAAAATAATTTACGCAGAGGTGCAATGTCTGTTAATGAATTTGATTTTGTTCATGAAAACGTCGATCCAATCGATGCAAATTTGTTTGACATGGATGGTAGTATCCCCTTTAATGACAACCATACCTTAGCCCACATTATGCATTTGGCTGGCATATTTCCTAGTGTATCTCAAGCACGTAAAAATGGGTGGCACAAACCCATTCCATTTGGTTTTTCCGAATTCATAGTAGGAAAGAACCGGAAACAGGTATTCATCCTTAATAAAATTGAGAAATGGACCTAACTCCTATCACTTCAAGTTTAATAATATTAGCTCATACAATGACTGCAACTTATATGGATGTTGATCCAGAAAAAGTTCGTCCAGTAAAAGCCGCATACACCCTTCCAGTAAAACAGTTACCTAAAGTATGTGGTGCTCAATGCAAACCACCAAGTACAGCAGTTTATAGACAACATGTTGAAAAAATTTATCTTGGAGTAAAACCATATTATAAAGATAGATTTATTTTCTCACAACTATTACATGAAACTGTTCATCATTTTCAATATGTACTGGGGGTTAAAGATAGATGTGAAAATGAAGAAGAATTGCATGCCGTAAAACTTCAAGGAATTTATTTACAAAGTAAAGGTGCTAAATGGTGGAGTGCTAGTAAAAATAGAGAAAAATACAACAATGGTAAGTGCAACTAAATATCTATGAAAGTTACTAAATTCAAAGAAATTTTGAATCATTCCAAACACATTGATCATCACGAAGAATATGAAATACGACGGTACAAAGATAACGGAGGGTATATAATAATAGATGCATTAGGCGATTTTGTTATCTTAGAAGAAAATAAAGCAAGTAAAGTATGTGAAATCATCTTCAGTGATCTTGTTAATAAAAAATTGGTCGTAATTAATTAATATGATATGTACTGAACAAATTATAAAAGAAAGATTACATAATACAAAGGATCCGGTATGAGCAAAGTTACTTTAGGAAATAGATCACCAAGAACATACAAATATAATAGCACAAAAGAATACATAGACAAATTTCCATGTGCATATAGGCAATTCAAAGCAGACAGTCATTGTAATGTTATTCATGGTTATAGTTTTACTATGAGATTCTTTTTTGGTTCGGATCAATTGGATGTTAGAAATTGGGTTGCTGATTATGGTGGAATGGGAGAACTTAAACAATTTTTAGATGACATGTTCGATCACACATTATTGGTAGCAGAAGATGAACCAAAAATGGATCTTTACAAACAACTAGAAGAAGCAGGAATAGCAAAACTTACTATATTGCCAAAACTTGGTTGTGAAGGTCTTTCTTCTATGTTATACAAATATATGAACGGAGTATTCATTCCTGATATGTGGGGCAAAGGTGAAGCAGAAAGACTTTGGTGTTATAGAGTAGAAGTACGTGAAACACAAATTAATATGGCATGGCGTGAAGGACATAGAGAATGGGGCGAAGACCTATTCAATGTTGATGAATAAGGAAGTTATATGGAACAATCTACTGAAGAAGAAACTGATTACGATGTTTGCGTTAATTGTGGCAAAGAAACAAAATATAAAAAAACTGTTCACATAGATTACCGAATTGGTTACATTGACGGTGCCGGGCAATTATGCCCACGATGTCACTATAATGAAACCTTTATAAGAGGACCACGAAAACAAAAAGGTTGACTCTTTCGTCAAAGGTAGTATAATAGTTGAAGTTAAGTTAATTCATTAATTTCATTCAATGGAGAAATAATGGCTAGAGCAAAAACAAGCAATTTACTGAAGCAAGCACCTAAAAAGAAGAAGCGTAAAACACAGGCAGATGTTGATGCCCAACATATTGGTTATGAACCAGACTGGCAAGATACTGGCATACAAGAATCAGGTCTGCATAGTAAAATGGCATCCGCACTTAATTATTATGCTTATATTGGTACGCCAAAACTTGCTAAACAGTATTTGATTGATTATGCAGAGCAAATTTTAACTCTTGAAAAGAGTGAACTTAGTAAACTTAGAGCAATTTCAGATAGAGATCTTTTACCAACTAAATGTTGGGTAGCACGAATGGTTACATTGGGTGCTGGATTGGAACAACGATATATTGAACATACTAATGAGTATGTTAAAGACTTGCTTATAATTGGTGAAAATAAAAAAGAAACAAGAGAGAAAAAAGCAAAAGTTAAACAAGCGGCGCCTTCCATATATGACAGAGTAAAAGAACAAAGTGGTGAGGTTGCGGCTGAATTCGAAATACTTAAAGATTACTATTTCGAAAAGAATACCGCATTTGTAATGGGTATGCAACAACGTAGTTGTTTAGATATTATGCGAGAGACTGAAGCAAATCAGGCTCATGTACGTATCATCAAAAGGGACAACGAAGAAGAGTTAGTTGAAATTAATAGTGCTATCAACAAAACAGATGAAGATCTTGTTGAAGGGTATTCGTGTTATAGCAAAAAACAACTTGAAGGATATGCAAATTTTTTACAAGATATTATTGATGCTTGTGATATGATTATTGGTGAGAGCAGGCAAAAACGTCAGCCACGTAAAAAGAAACCAGTAAGTGCTGAGAAAAAAGCGGCTAAAATGAAATTTGCAGAAAAAGATGTAAATGTTAATGTTGTTTCAGAATTACCAGTAAACATTGTTGACTCGACAGTAACATTTGTGTATAATAAAAAGACACGCAAATTAGGTGCGTATATTGCTGATGACACTTCAGGATTAGATGTTAAAGGACAAAAAATTCTTAATTATAATCCAACCAATAGTGTAGCAAAAACACTTAGAAAACCAAAAGAGCAACTAAAAAACGTACTTATTTCACGTTCAAAAGCTCTTAAGTTTTTTGAGAATAATATTAAAACTACAGCAATTAAACTTAATGGTGCAATGAACCAGCACTGGATTATTGTAAAAACTTATAAATAGAATAACGCATCCATTATGGGTGTATTATATATAGAATACATTTTAGGAGTTGAATTATGTCAGGAGAACTTTTAAGGTCTTATATTGATTTGCTTGATGAGAAAAATGATGATACGAGTGTAAAGGTTAGACGTGAAGTCACCGAAGCATTTGGTACATTTTCCTCACAGTACAATCTTGATGGTATTAAAGAGCAAGTTATGGATCTCGTTAATGCTGAGATAGACCGTCAGGTAACTGAAGAAGTGGACGAAGAAGTAACCGAAGAAACTGATGAAGTTACAGAAGATGACGAAGAGCAAGTTGATGAAGCATCTGATGAAGATTCAGATGATGACGAACTAAAAGAAGAAGATTCGGACGAAGAAGAAGAAACAGACGACAACTAAGGAATTAACAATTGGCTAATAATCGTCAAGAGCTTTCAAAAGAAGTAGAACTTATGCTTGGCGGAGGAATGGTTGATGTAGAGCTTGATCCTGAACATTATGAACTTAGTGTTCAGAAAGCCTTAGATAAATTCCGTCAACGGTCTGATTCCGCGGTTGAAGAATCATTTATGGTTTTAAATTTAAATGAAAACCAAAATGAATACGTTTTACCGGATATCGTTATCGATGTTAGGGATATTTACAGGCGCAGTTCGGGTCAGTCAATGGACACAGGTCCAAACTTCGAACCTTTTGAAGCAGGATATCTTAATACGTACATGTTACATCACGCAAGGTCTAGTGGTCTATTAACCTTTGAATTATATTCAGGGTTTGTAGAGTCATTAGGTAAGATGTTGGGTTATGAGTACATATTTCAATATAGACGGCACAATCATACAATTATAATTAATCGACGTATTAAAAGTGATACAGAAGTATACTTACATGTATACAACTATATGCCTGATGATATATTGGTTAAAGACACTTATACAGGACCGTGGCTAAGACAATGGGCATTAGCAGAAGCAAAACTAATGTTAGGTCAAGCACGGTCAAAATTTGGACAAATTACAGGTCCACAAGGTGGTACAACACTTAACGGTGATGCTATCAAAACCGAAGCCCAAACCGAAATGCAAGCCTTAGAAGAAGAACTCAAAACATATACGGCTGGCAATTCAGGTCTTGGAGTATTAATAGGCTAACCCATAAACTTTATATGTCAAAAACACTTAAAGAACTCACCTGGGAACAACACAAAAACGCTGAAAGACAATGGTTTGCAAAACAGATGATAACCGGTAGGATTGAACCATCTGTTTATCACAGATATTTGGTTAATCAATATGCTTGTTATGATGCATTAGAATCAAATTATGGCGTTCCCATTAAAGAAGTTGCTAGAACAAAAGCAATTATGCAAGATATCGAATATTTTACACCAGATGAATTTGAATTATATCCAAGTGTACAAAAATATGTTGAACATGTTACTAATGGTTTAACAGATGCTCAACATGCTGGTCATGTATATGTACGATACATGGGAGATTTGAGTGGCGGGCAAATGATATCAAGTAAAGTGCCTGGTCCAGGATATTATTATAAATTTAATAAACCAACAGATGAATTAAAACAAACTATTAGAGATTATATAGCAAGTTTTGATCAAGAAGAAGTAGCAAACGAAGCAAAAGTTGTTTTTGATTTTGCTACAGCATTATTTGAAGACATAGAAAAAGATGTCAACAGCAATATTTGACGCATTTGCTAAATGCGAAGAAGCACTACTAAGTCATTTAAAAATTACTGGGTCACCAGTTGATGATTATCATGATTGGCCATGGCGCAATTATGTATTTGAATCAGGATTTTATCGCAGAGCTCATTTAGATGCAGTACAAACAGATGATTTATACATGTTTCATTTGTGTGTATTCCCCCATGTATATAATCCAGCACCAATTTTTGGTGTAGATGTTATTGCTGGTAAAAAAATTGTTAGTGGTGCATTTCATGATTTTAGTAAAGCCGGTGATGACCAACATTATATGATGCAGTGGTTTCAAAATAAAGTAGAACCATATGAATGGTCAAATACACGAGAATTACCGGAATGGGCACAAAATATATTCAGTCCTGGTATGATAGCAGTTAGTAGAACAAAAAATGAATCAGATTATATAAATTTTGTTGAACTTGCTCAAGACACTTTAGTATATTATTTGTCAGAACTAGAACATACAAATGATGAACTAATATTTAGAGATGAGCCATTAAGTGATTATACAAAGGCTCAAAATTGGTATTGCTTTAACCAGAAGCAAAACCCTCACACTCCACGGGTAATGGGTAATTTTTGTGACAGTGAAGAAACTGTTCATAAATTTATTCATGAATGTCTATTTCCAGAAATATGAAATCAAAAGTAATTGGTATAGTTGGATTTATCGGATCAGGTAAAAATACTGTTGGCCAAATCTTAATAGATGATTTGGAATATGTTGCCGTGAGTTTTGCTGATTCTTTAAAAGATGCTTGTAGTGCAATTTTTAATTGGCCACGAGCAATGTTAGAAGGCAATACAGATTTAAGTAGACATTTTAGAGAAAAAGTAGATCCTTGGTGGAGTAAACGATTAGATATTGAAGAATTTACACCTAGATATGCATTACAATATGTTGGAACAGACGTAATGCGTAATCATTTTCATAAAGATATTTGGCTTGCTTGTGTTGAGCGAAAAGTTGAACATTTACTTGAAAATAACAAAAAAATTGTCATAACTGATGTTCGTTTTAAAAATGAAGTTGACTTGATTCAACAATTAAACGGAGAAATATGGCATGTACAACGAGAAAATCCTAAATGGTATGCTGAATTTTTAACAATGGAAAATAAAACTTTGGCTGAAAAGGAAGCATTTTTAGTTAATTTAGGAGCCCACCCATCTGAATATGATTGGCTTATTACTTCAAAGTTTGATCATATTATTCAAAATACTGGAAACTTAGACCAACTAAGACAGTCTTTACTATTTATCGCAAAATAACTCCATTGCCATAACAGCATGTTTCAGCACATGCTATAATAAATACTGAAAATAAGTCGTTACGACTTACTATCTAATTCGGAGATTTGAGGAATGGCAACACTAGTATCCCCAGGAGTGGCAGTATCAGTTACTGATGAAAGTTTTTACGTTTCAGCAGGTGGCGGAACTGTTCCACTTATTGTAGTTGCAACTGGCCAAGATAAATTAAATGCGGCCGGTGACGCAACAGCAACAGGCACAATGAAGACAAACGCTAACAAACCGTATATTGTTACATCACAAAGAGAACTGTCAAACACATTTGGAAGTCCTTCGTTTCAAACAATTTCAGGGACAGTTCAACAAGGTTCAGAAGTTAATGAATATGGGCTTTTAGCCGCTTATTCATTTTTAGGTGCGGCAAACCGTACAATAGTTATTAGGGCAGATGTAGATTTAAATGCATTGACTGCCAGCAATACTTCTCCAGCAGGTGCACCGGCAAGTGGTGCTTTATGGTTCGATACTACTAATACCGTTGTTGGTATTAGCGAACTTAACTCAGCAGGCGCATGGGTTGCACAAACAGTACTATTTCCTAAAAGTACTGACGTTAATGGCACAGGATTAACCTCATATCCAGATGGTACATTTGGAACATTAGGTGCTTATGCTATTGTAACTATTGATCAAGCGGGTGTTACACTGAGCTCAATGAGCGTTTACAAGAAAATGTCCAACAACAGTTGGGTTAAAGTTACTAGAACAAATATGTCAGGCAATGTTTTTGCCCTTCCACATACAAATGTTCCTGATTCTCCACAAACAGGGGATATTTGGTTTAAAACAACATCTCCATTAAACGGAACTGATTTAAGCATTAAAAAATTCTCTGCAAGTACTGGCAGTTATACTGATCAAAATGTTAAATTTTATGCGTCAGATGCTGAAGCGGCATCTCCAGGTGAATTTGGCAATGGTACAAAAGCAAAAGTTGAACCAGTATTAAATGCAGTTGTTTCCAACATTACAGTTGTTAATGGTGGATCGGGGTATACGGCCGTTCCTACTGTTACAATCACAGGTGGTGGTGGTTCAGGCGGAGCCGCATCAGCCGCAATTGATGGTAATGTTTCATCAATTACAGTTGATACAGGCGGATCAGGCTATGCCAGCACACCAACAATATCCATTGTTGGCGGAAATAATAATGCTACAGCAACAGGAATTATGGACGGTACACTAACATCAGTAAACTTAATTACTACAGGTGCAGGATACACATCCGCACCGACTGTTTCTATTGCTGGTGGTGGTGCTGGTGCAAGTGGTGCAACAGTTTCCGCAAATATTTCCGGTTATTTAAATGCAGTCAATTTGGTTGACGCTGGTGAATATTCCAGTGTACCTTCAGTTATTATTTCAGGTGGTGGCTCGTCAAGTCATGCACAAGCAACCGCAGTACTGAATGGTGCAGTAACATCAGTAGATGTTACAGTTGGAGCATCAGGCCCAAATTCAGGTACAAATTATCAATATCCACCAACAGTTACTCTTGCTGGTACTAACCAATCGGCAAGTGCTCAAGCAAACGTAGAAGGTGGTATTATTTCTTTTGATATTACAAATCAAGGCACAGGCTTTGCCTCGGCGCCAACTATTACAATCACAAGTCCAGCAGGATCAGGTGCAGTAGCAACTGGTAATATTGTTGGTGGTGTTGCATCAGTTGTTGTGCAGGATGCAGGTTCAGGTTATACTGCTCCTCCAACAGTTGTTATCAACCCAGCATTAGGTGATGAAATTATTAGTGCGGCAGTTGTTGAAGCAAAACTTGATGCAGTTTTAGATTCAGTAACAGTCGATACAAAAGGTGCATACGAATATAAACCAACTGTAACGATTGTTCGTGGTGCAGGCGACAATATTGGCGCAGGTGCTACAGTTAATACAGTTATTAAGGCTCCAATCGGTGCAATTACAGTAACAGATGGTGGTGGTGGTTTTGCAATAACATTACCAACTGTTGAAATTACTCCACCAGCAGGTGGTGTTGCTGAAATTGCGGCTACTGCAAAAGCTCATTTAGGGCGAACAGTTACTGGTGTTACAGTTACAACTGGTGGTTCCGGTTATCAAAGAGCTCCAAGTTTACAATTAGAAGTTAATCCAGGTACAGGATCAGTTGCATTTGGTGCTGGTGGTGGTGATAATGTTCCATCAGCCTTATCAGCAACAGTCCAAGGTCCAGTTAGTGCAGTTAATGTGGCTCAACGAGGACGTGGTTTTAGTAGTCCTCCATCAATTACTATTGTTCCAGCCGCAGGCGACAATCCATCAGTTGGTGCCGCCGCATCATCAATTATTAAAGGTGATATTGAAACGGCCGCTATTAGTGTAGGTGGAACAGGATATATTGATCCAGATAACGTAGCAGTAGCAGCAACAGGTGCTAACGCAACTGGTACAAACTTTGCTTCAACTGTTTCAATTAACAGATACGTTGAAGCCGTTAACATAACAAATCCTGGTAAAGGTTATAATACAGGTGGTGCTGTAACAGTTCAAGTTTCAGGTGGTTCGACTCCTGCTACTGGTACAGTAACATTTACAAAAGTTTTAGATGATGTAGTTCTTACAGCATTAGGCCATGGTTTTAAAAATGCTATTACTGCTAGTGAAGTAACAGTTTCGTTCACAGGCGGTCAAGCCGGTGGCGCCACATATCAAGGTGATGCTGACGTTACATTTACTGGTGTATTAGAGCATGTTGAAGTAACAAATAACGGTAGTAATTATGATAATGGTCAACCCGTTACAGTTGCATTCACTGCTGATGGTGGTGATACAAATGCAGTTGTTCCAACTGCTACAGCAAGACTTGGTTATGGTGCTGGTGCAACCGCTAATGCATTCTTAAACGGTGCAATTACTGGTGTTACTGTAAGTAACGGCGGTTCAGCATATAGAGTTACTTCACATTATACACATTCAACACAAGGTAACTCATCGACAGCGGCGGTAGTTTCTAGTGAACCAGCAGTAGTATTAGGTGCTCCAGACATTGCAAACTTAAATTCAAGTGGTCCAAGTAGTGGTGCTGGAACAATACAAGCAGTTGGTGAAGTTAAACTTAATGGTGCCGCATTATCAGGTACATTTGTTAATGGTGAGAGCTATACAACAAGTAATGGTTTATTAATTACTAATGGTGGTACTGGTTACGGCGCAGGTACAACACTTACAATTTCCGCACCAGATGAAGGTGGCGGAACACAAATGACTGTTTCTAGTGTAACAGTTGTTGGTGGTGTTATTAAAGCCGTTGTGCTATCAAATGAAGGCGCAGGTTACTGGAGAACACCAACTATCACAATTACAAACGATGGTGGTGCCGCTTCGGCCGCACAATTTGATTTAATACTTGAAGGTGCAGTTGCCGCAATTGATGTAACAAATGCAGGTACAGGTTATAGTGATAATCCAGCAATTTCTTTAACAGGTGGTAATGGTTCAAGTTTTGCCGCAACAACCGCAATTTCGGGTATTTTAGACAGTATTGCAGTTACGGCAGCCGGACAATATTATAGTGTAACACCATCAGTTACAGTTGCTACTAACACAGGTATTGCAACTGCGACAGTTACAAATAATGCAATTACAGCAATAGTACTTGCTGATCCAAACTCAGCAACAGCCTATACGTCACGGCCTGTTATAGTTGTTGTTTCAGCAAATGGTGACGAGGTAACTGGTATTGATATTGTTACAAGAGGTTCGGCAATGACTGTTGCACCAACAGTAGCAATCAACGGTACATTAACAAGTGGTTCAGATAATGCAACTGCAACGGCCCATTTAAGTAGGGCAATTAGTGGTATTGTATTTGACGAAGCAAATAATGGATTTGCCCGCGGTGCTGAATATATTAGTATACCTAACATGGTATTAAGTGCAACAAACGTAGCAAATCTTGATGCACTTGTTATGACATATACTGGTAGTGATGGTTATACACCAGCAGTTGCGTCACCAACAAGTACAGTTGCATTAACAGATGGTATTTTATCCGTTACAGTTACAGCTCAAGGTTCAGGTTATCCATTGCCAACATATACTGGTACAGTATTAAACAATATTGCCGCAGTAATTACAGGTGGTACAGGAAATGCTAATTTTCAACTTGCAACTGCAACACCAGAAGTAAGTGGTACTATTACAGACATTGTTGTTACAAATAAAGGTGATGTTGATCCAGCAAACGATACAGGTTATCAACATCCAGTAGCATTTGCGGTAACATATACAGATAGAGCAAATGATCCGGTAAGAGTGGGTGGTGATACAGACGCGACCGTAACTGGAACATTAAATGGTTTCTTAAGTTCAATAACAGTTGATACAGCAGGCGCAGGCTATGGTGAAGCACCTAGTGCAACCGTTGCCGCTCCAGACTTACAACTTAACACCACTGCAAGTGGTACAGCAACCGTTGATATTAATGGTGCAATTACAAGTATATCATTAACTAACAACCAAACATTAACAACTGGTAGTGGTAGAGTTGTTGCATCAGATATTAGTATTGATGGTAGCAATCAATTAACAAGTCCAGGTGCATTAGATACAAACGTAAATGTTACAATGGAACATGTTAATAATGGTGGTAATACAAATCCAAGTAATTATGCTACATTTAATATTACAAGTGATAACTTTGTATATAAAATTGAACTTGATAATGATAGTGGTGGTACATATCAAGATGGTAAACCAGCAATTGGCTTTGTTTACACATCGGGTGGTGCCGGCGTTGTAGCAGGTTCGTCATATGAAGGTGAATTGACAAGTATTACAGTAAGTTCACCAGGTAATAATTACCAAACAGTACCAACCGTACAAATTGTAAGACATGGTAGTGATACCCTTACTACAGATGGTGCGGCTACTGCAAATATTATTGGTGCTATTGCTTCATTTAACGTATCAGCCGCAGGTTCAGGATACAACCAAACTCCAACAGTTCAGTTGGTTGGTAATACCAGTGCAAGTGCTTACGCAACAATTACTGGTGTATTAGATAGTGTTACAGTATCACAATCAGGTTCAGGTTATACTGATGCTAGAAATATTTCGGTTAGTATTTTGGGTGGCAATAATGATGCTACTGCCGAAGCAAAAATTAATGGTAAGGTTACTGGCGTTTCAGTTCTTAATGGTGGCTCAAATTATCAGAATACGCCAACAGTAACACTAACAGGTGGTGGTGCTGATGTATCGGCTCAAGTTATTGCCGCAATCAAAGGCCCATTATCAAGTGTAACAGTTGATCCTAATAATAAAGGTTCAGGTTACACGAGTGCACCAACAATCAGTTTCACAGGTGGTGGTCAAACAGTACCAGCAAGTGCAACAGGTACAATTAGTGCAAGTGTTACAGGATTTACGATTGTTAATGCCGGAACAGGTTTTACAGCAACACCAACAGTAACATTAAGTGGCGGCGGTGCAAGTTCACAAGCAACTGCAACGGCCGGTATTAATGTTGTTCTTAGTAGCATTACAATAGGTGCTGGTGGAACGGGTTATACATCCATTCCAACAGTTTCAGTATCAGGTGGTAATCCAACAACTCCTGCAACTGCAACGGCTGTTATTAACAGTTTTGTAAGTGGTATTACAGTTACAACAGGCGGAACAGGATATGTAAATATACCAACCATTACAGTTAGTGGTGGTAATGGTACAGGTGCTACAGCAACCGCAACAAACAATATTTCCGATGTTGCATCGTTTACTATTGTTGATCCAGGCAGTGGTTATGTTGCCGTTCCAACAATCACACTTAGTGGTGGTGGAGTAACTAACAGAACTGCAACTGCTGAAATTGAAGCAGGAAAAGTTGTAGCAGTAACATTAGGTGGAACACCAGATACAGCCTTAACAGGTGGTGTAAGTGCTTCAGTACTTGGTGGTGGTATGCCAACAAGTGGATCAATTTATGCTAGAGTAGTTCCAGAAGAAGCAAGTTTTGCATTACGTTCATTTGATGGAATTTCAGCAGCCAGTCAGGCTATTACAACTGGTCCTAGTGCAAATGAATTGTCTGCATCCTCCACAGGTGCACCGGGTACAAACCCAGATGGTACATTGTGGTATGATGGTAACATTACATTAGACTTATATAAACAATCTGCAGGACGATGGGTGCCACAAGCAGTTTCAAAATTTGGAACATCTGCACCGTCTGCTCCAGCAGGAGGAGATGTTTGGGTTGATACAACAGACCTAGATAGTTTTCCATTAATTAAAGAGTATGTAAGCAATGTATGGGTAACTAGAGATAATACAGATCAAAGCACACCAAATGGTGTTGTATTTGCTGACTTAACATCAACAGCGGCTGACCAAACTAACAATGGTGGTGCAACTGGTGTAGATAGTAATGCTCCAGATCCAGTATTATACCCAGGTGGTACATTGTCCGTTAACTTAATTCATTCAGGATTGGTTGTTAAAGAATACAATGCGGCCAATGCGGGTGCATTTAAATGGCGTTCAGCAAGTGGTACAAAAGCAAACGGCGCAGGTAATTTTGGTCGTAATGCTCAACGTGCAGTAGTTGTTAAGAAGATGCAAGCGGCATTAGTAGCAACTAATTTAAGAGCTGAAACATTAACATATAACTTGATTGCATCTCCTGGTTATCCAGAATGTGCAGACGAGATGTTAGCATTGAGTGTAGATAGAAAAGAAACTGCATTCTGTGTTATAGATACACCATTTAGATTAGCACCAACAGGGGTAACTGCATATATGGCAGGAACTGGTGGAAGTGAAAACGGTGAAGATGCCCTTATTACTAAAGATAGTAAAATGGCAGTTTACTACCCCCCAGGGTATTCAACAAATACCGATGGTTCAACAGTTGTTGTTCCTCCAAGTCATATTGCACTTAGAACTTATGCTGTTAATGACCAAATTGCATTTCCGTGGTTTGCACCAGCAGGTTTAACAAGAGGTGTTGTTTCCAATGCAACTAATGTAGGCTACATTGACGATGAAAACGAATTTGTAGCAGTAGCATTGAACCAAGGTCAAAGAGACACACTTTATGCAAACAAAGTTAATCCAATCGTTAACTTCCCAGGACAAGGTTTAATTGTTTTCGGTCAGAAAACATTAAGTCCTGCAGAAAGTGCATTGGATAGAGTTAATGTTGCGAGACTTGTAGTTTATATCAGAGAAAGACTCGAGTCACTAGCAAGACCATTTGCTTTTGAGCCAAATGATGAATTAACTCGTGCAAATGCAAGAAATGCTGTTGAGAGATTCTTAGCAGACATTTACGCAAAACG